>ENA-OSET01000025-OSET01000025.1-sediment-metagenome-genome-assembly--contig:-NODE-25-length-177038-cov-10.023745_pt1 | contig 177038 bp, 169 predicted proteins | sample MGYA00237882_ERZ534229 | MGnify/ENA primary metagenome ERZ534229 (study PRJEB26408, sample SAMN06266212) | sediment metagenome | isolation source: Hudson Canyon methane seep mesocosm | place... | reverse complement strand
GTCCCCATCGTCTAGAGGCCTAGGACACCGCCCTTTCACGGCGGTAACAGGGGTTCGAATCCCCTTGGGGATACCATTCTTTCTTCGGAAAGAACGTATTGACAAGATAGAGTGACAAGTGAAGTTGTTATTCTGCTGAGGAATCAGTTAAATCATTCATGCGGAAATAGCTCAGCTGGTAGAGCATAACCTTGCCAAGGTTGGGGTCGGGAGTTCGAGTCTCCTTTTCCGCTCCAAATTCAAAAAGTCGTTTCAGGTAACTGAAACGGCTTTTTTTATGTCTGGCGTTTTTAATTGATTGAAATTCAGGCATAAAAAAGCCCTGTCATCGTCAGAATGACAGGGCGATTTGAAATTTTAGCTATTTGAAGATTTCTTCACGGGATAGCGTGTAATTAAATGGCACTTTACGCAGCATAGCTTCTGCCATGGCATCATCGAGCATTTGATACTTCTCGATTTCTTCGTCTGGCATAAAGTGTAAGCAGTCACCACCAAAGAACCACAATAAATCCCGGTGAATGGCTGGAGCGAGTTCAGGATTGTGAGTTAAAAAACGGTGCAGCCATTGTTGGCCTTCAAACGTTGCTGAATCAGACTGTTGCGCTGAGCTATCCTTTAAAGACTCAATTAGCTGCCCAAGTTGCTGTAGAATAGTATTTTCTTGGTTGTACTCTTGATCTGATTGCTCCAACTTGGCCAGCTGTTTTGCCAGTTGATTTAATAGTTCTACATGGTAGGCGAGCCGTTCGTTCATGCTTGTTACTCTTTTGGGTCTGTCTTTAATGGTTTTCTACAAAATATAGAGAAAGGTTTGTTATGTCTGCTGCATTATCCATCCAAGGGCTAGAGAAAGTCTATGGAAATGGCTTTAAAGCTTTAAAAGGGATTGATTTAACCGTTAAACAGGGTGACTTCTTTGCTTTACTAGGTCCAAACGGTGCAGGAAAATCGACGACGTTAGGAATTGTTTCCTCACTGGTGCAGAAGACGGCCGGTAGCGTCTCAATCATGGGGCATGACCTAGAGCGAGATACTTTTGCCGCAAAGCAGTGCTTAGGAGTGGTGCCGCAGGAATTCAATTTTAATCAGTTTGAAAAAGTTTACGATATTGTCATTACCCAAGCTGGATATTACGGACTAACGGCCAAGCAGGTGGCGAGTCACGCTGAAACTCTGCTTAGGGCATTGGATTTATGGGATAAGCGTAATGAGCCCTCCAGAATGTTATCTGGGGGGATGAAGCGCCGTTTAATGATCGCCCGGGCTTTGATTCATCAGCCTAAGGTACTTATTCTCGATGAGCCTACAGCTGGGGTTGATATTGAATTACGCCGTTCAATGTGGGAGTTCATGCAAAAACTGAATGATGAAGGCACGACGATTATCCTGACAACGCATTATTTAGAAGAAGCTGAGCAGTTGTGTAAGAACATCGCGATTATTAATCACGGTGAAATTGTTACTCATACCAGTGTTAAAGAATTGCTAGCTCAGCTCAATACTGAAACCTTTGTATTAGATGTGGCAGGGGATCTTATGGATCTCAAAGGACTAGAAAGTTTTCGTATCGAACACGTGGCTGAGGATTGTATCGAAGTGACGATGGATAAGGGGCAAAACTTGAATGATGTTTTTAGTGTACTAACCCAAGCAAATATTCAGGTACGTAGTATGCGAACCAAGGCTAATCGATTGGAAGAGTTATTTGTTAACCTCGTGCAGCAGCACAAGTCGGAGGCTGAGGTATGAGTATTTGGTCTATTCAATGGGTGGCTTTTAGCACAATTGTGATTAAGGAAGTGCGTCGCTTTATGCGTATTTGGCAGCAAACCTTATTGCCACCTGCGATTACGATGACATTGTACTTCATTATTTTTGGTAACCTCATTGGCTCTCGCATTGGTGAAATGGATGGCGTCGATTATATGTCGTTCATAGTGCCGGGTTTGATCATGATGAGTGTCATTACCAATGCGTACGGCAATGTTTCTTCTTCTTTTTTTGGTAACAAATTCCAGCGTTGTATCGAAGAACTGATGGTATCTCCGGTCTATCCTGCGGTTATCTTGGCGGGTTATGTCATGGGAGGCGTTGCTAGGGGCGTGATGGTCGGAATTATTGTCACCATTCTTTCACTCTATTTCACGGATTTGCAATTGCATAATCTTGCAATTGTTGTCGTTGTTACTGTTTTATCGGCAATCCTGTTTGCTTTGGGGGGATTTATTAATGCCATTTTTGCGACAAAATTTGATGATATTACCATTATCCCGACATTTATCATTACTCCGCTGACCTATTTGGGTGGCGTATTTTATTCTATCTCGTTACTGCCTGAGTTTTGGCAGGACGTGTCTAAATTGAATCCGATTCTGTATATGGTTAATAGTTTTCGCTATGGCATATTAGGCATTTCAGATGTCAATGTCAGTGTCGCCATTACCATGCTAATCGGCTTTATTATTCTATTATCCAGTATTAGTGTTTGGTTATTAAAGCGCGGCACAGGCATGCGTAGTTAATCGTTAAGGTGTTTTTTATGGCGTCAGTACACAGTGAAAATAATCCATTAGGTAAAAATTCGGCTTATATCGATAGTTATGATCCGACTTTGTTATTTCCAATTTCTCGGGCGGAAAGTTGGAAGGCGGTTAATATTGAGCGAGAAACATTGCCGTTTTATGGAGAAGATATTTGGAATGGCTATGAAATATCGTGGTTGAATGATCAGGGGATACCTCAGGTCGCGATGGCTGAGTTTCGCTTGCCGGCAACCAGCCCGTTTTTGATTGAGTCTAAGTCGTTTAAGTTGTATCTAAATTCCTATAACCAAACGCGCTTTGCCAATAAGGAAAATGTAGAGCGACGTATGGCTAAAGATTTATCGGCCGCTGCGGGTGGGGACGTGAAGGTGGCAATATTGCCACTGAATCATGTATTCCCTGCGGAGGTTAAAGCTGTTTGCATTGATGATTTAGACATATCGATGGATAAGTATGAGCTAGATCCTGGTGTATTGCAGTTAGCGAGAGGCGACCATGGTGAACCAGAAGGTGTTGTTTTTGAGGGTGTCCTAGTCAGTCATTTGTTGAAGTCGAACTGCCCAGTGACAGGGCAGCCAGATTGGGGGTCTATCTTTATTGAATATAAAGGCCCGCATATCGATGAGAAAACACTATTAACTTACATCGTATCATTACGAACCCATCAGGATTTTCATGAGCAGTGTGTAGAGCGTACGTTTTGGGATATATGGAGTCGCTGTAAGCCTGAGTCATTAACTGTGTATGCCCGCTATGTAAGACGAGGAGGCTTGGATATAAACCCTATGCGCAGTTCTGATGAGAATAAGCAGGCAATTAATTTTAGAACTGTTCGCCAGTAATACTGGTTTTATGTTTGCTCTGAATTGAAAGCCCGGCGTCCGTCGGGCTTTTTTATGTGAGTAAAATCAATGGTTATTAAGCGATAATCTTATCGCGAATTTTTTTCGCTGCACTTTCTAAGGCATCGGCAATGCGATCTTTATCGTAGCTTTTAACTTTTTGAGTATCGAGGTAGAGGGAAAACCCTTCGGAATCGTGCTCAATAAAGCTTGGGTTTGAACCAAGGTCGCGGCGGAAGTCGATAACCTGATAGGTATCGACCGGTTGAGAAAAGCCTTTCATTTCAACCTTGCCCTTTAATCGGCACATGATTTTGTCTTTTACTAGGTTGTAAGTTTCAGAGGAAATTAAAATTTCGCCCGCTTCAGCGCTGCTTTCTAAGCGGCTAGCTAAGTTCACTTCCTGGCCAATGATGGTGTAATCCATGCGGCTTTCGGTGCCAAAGTTGCCTACTGTACAATAGCCTGTATTGATACCCATGCGAATCTGGAGCGGGGTCTTAATGCCTTGTTCCATCCACTTTTTACGTAGGATCTGCATGTGTCGACGCATATCAATGGCCATGGCTAAGCAGGCAAGGGCGTCTTTTTTGGTGCCGTTAGATTTAGGGTCGCCAAAGAAAACCATCACGCTATCGCCTATGAACTTATCGATGGTGCCGCCATGCTTTAACGCGACTTTCGACATTTCAGTTAAATAAGTATTAAGAACGTCAGTGAGGCTTTCTGCTTCCATTTGCTCTGAAAGTGCAGTGAAACCAACGATATCAGAAAAGAAAACTACTAATTTTTTACGCTGAGTTTCTAGTCGTACTTCTTTACGTCCGGAAAAAATAGATTCCCAGATTTGCGGGGAAATATATTTAGAAACTTTGTGAGACAGTTGTTGAAAGCGCTCGACTTGGCCTTGGAATTTGCGTTTCAGGCGCATTAAATCTCGCGCTTGACGGTGAGAGTTAAAGGCCGTAATGGCTAAGTGCATGCCGACGCCCAGAGACGCTGCGACAAATACTTCCGTAGGAATATCTTTCGCTGGAGTAAAGCCAAAGCCTAATACACCTAGGGCGGCCCCAATGAAGAGTGAAATGACACAAAAAGTCCAAGCGGTAATACTGCCAACAACAATGAAGCTGGTATTAATCATGATCAAAAATAAAATCGTCAATTCCAAGGGGAAGCCGATCAGTGCGAGCATCAAACCACATAAAATCGCATCACCATGAATCAGTATTTGGCGAGTACCATAAGGGTGTCGGGCGCGAAATGAACGAGTAAGGTATTGCAGGAGATGAGGGTAGATGAGGGCGATTAGACCCACCCACAGGATGTTGGTTTGAAAATATCCTATAAAGGTTCCAATCATTAAAGTGATACCTGCAGCGGCGTAGCCTAAAACTCGGGCTATGTAATCCTGCATAGGCATGCTCGTTTCACTAAAGTCTGGAATGCTGTTTTCTTTACTCATAACTTCTGTATCGGATTATTTGCTTACTATTTACCCTTATTCGGTACCATTAGGCAAGTAGGATTATGGATTTTTGCTGCTAACCTTTGGGTTATTGATTTAGAATGCAGTAATCAAGTCAAAAAATAGATAAAAACTTAATGGATGCATTATCAGCAATCAGTCAACGAGTCTCCGTTGCGCAATTAACAGGGCCTGGGCCAAATCAAGAGCAAGTAGAGCAACTATTTAAAGCGGCGTTTAGAGCCCCTGATCATGCTTGGATGAGGCCTTGGCGGTATTTAACCATTAAAGATAAAGGATTGGCTGCTTTAGGCGATGTTTTTGCTCAGGCTGGGCTTCACAAAGATCCCGAAATAACGACGGAGAAACTGGAGAAGCTTAAGCGTATGCCGCAGCGAGCTCCCTTGATGATCGTTGCAATCGCGAATATTCAGACTCATGCCAAGGTGCCTGCGGTTGAGCAAAGAATGGCCGTTGCTGCGGGGATTCAAAATATGTTGACGGCCGCTTATGCTTTGGGGCTAGGTGCTATTTGGCGCACGGGTGAGATGGCTTATGATGATCTTGTCGCGGGCGCGCTTGGGTTAAGTGAAAATGAAGAGGTGCTCGGCTTTATTTATCTGGGGCACGTCAACTGTAAATTGAAGCAACCGCCGGAGTTGTTACTGTCTGATTTTGTTCAAGAGTGGAATGGCGACTAACAAATCCTTTAAAAACAAAGCGATAGCTTAAATTTAGTGAATCTAATGCTTGACGGCATTGATGTGGCTACGTATAGTACGCGGCCTCTGCAGACGATGCAGCGAAAGGTGAGATGGCCGAGTGGCTGAAGGCGCACGCCTGGAAAGCGTGTAACGGGCAACCGTTCGAGAGTTCGAATCTCTCTCTCACCGCCACTTATTCTAAAAACCCGAAATATTCTTAGCGATAAGAGTATTTCGGGTTTTTTCGTTTCAGTGCTCCCATTTGATGACTTCTCACTCTTTGTCCGTCCCTTATCCTGTCTTATACGACACGGAAAGTGTGGGTAAATTGACGTTTTACGACATTTTGTTAAGAAATAGCGCTATTTTCGTAGATAGTGTGCGACAAAGTCGTTTTAAAGGCATAGAATCCGCCAAAATTTTGGAGGTGGATAATGCGTATAGGGTCAATAATTGGTTCTGTTTTAGCCGCGGTATTGGTGACGACAACCGTGCAGGCAAACAGTGGCGATCTGAATATTTATGGTTTCATGAGTGTCGGGGTGGGTATACTCGATAAAAATGAAGTAACCATCGAAGACTTTGAGGGCGAGGGGAATTTCAAGCAAGATACTGTGCTGGGTATACAAGTCTCTAAACAAGTTAATGACAATACTACAGCAACAGGGCAGTTAGTCTCGCGTGGTTCGAGTGATTTTAAGACTGAAGCGGCCTGGGCATTCATTTCTTATCAGACATCAACTGATTTAACCGCGAGAATGGGGCGTTTACGAATTCCATTCTTTTATTATTCAGAGTTCTTAGAGGTGGGTTACGCCTACAACTGGGTTCGTTTGCCATCTGATGTTTACAACATTCCTTTTTCTTCCTTTGACGGGGTCGATTTTACTCAGCGTTTTTCGATCGGCAGCTTAGATAACAGCATTCAAGTTAACTATGGTCGTCTTAATGATGAGTTGACAATCTTTGATGAAAATTACCAATCAGACTTGAAGAATATGGCGGGGATCTCTTTAACTTCGACTTATGGGGATTGGGGCTTTCGAATTGCTGGCCAAAGAACGGAAATGACTTTAGATACTGAGGTTGATGAAGCTTATGTCAGTGCTGTTCAGGTAGCGACAATTGCACAAATGACCCATAGCGCTAACCCAACGCCTCAGTCTGGCGTTGACTTGCAAGCGGCTGCATCAGCATTAGCAGAGGCCGAAGTTGTTTTTGTAGAGCAGCGTCGTATCGATCAAGGTCAGACGGGGGCAATATTATTGGCTCAACAGATGAATCTAGATCTAGAGGTTCAGGATGAATTCGCGTTTGATGGCCATGTAGCTGATTTTTATAATGCTGCTATCACGTTTGATAACGGTAATTACAGCTTTATCGGCGAAGTAACGGCAATTGAGTATGAGTCGGGATTATTAGTCGATAATCGCGCATGGTTAGCTTCTTTCGCAAAAAGATGGGGTGATACTACGACGCATCTAACGTATTCAACATCACGTGACGTTTTGAATTCAGGGGATTCGGGTAAGTTACAAGAAGCGTTGAATCTTCAAGGTGAAGATAAAAGTGTCACTTTAGGACTTCGTTATGATTATGACGTTAATACCGCATTAAAAGTTGAAGCCCAATACCACGATGAAATTATGAATCGTGGAGTTGAGGGTGATTACGCCATGTTATACAGCTTTGCTGTCGACGTGATTTTTTAAAGGAAAGAATAATGAAATTAATAATGAATTTGATGGCTAGTATTCTTTTAAGCGTTCCTGCTTTTATTGCCAGTGTACATGCTGAAACCGCAGTGATTGTAAGTCTCGATAATAAAAATACCTATACCAGTATCGATAAGGAACTTGTCGCTAGAATTTTCTTAGCAAAAGTGACTAAATTTCCGGATGGCACAACCGCTAAGCCGGTAAACCTCAAGCAAGGGCACTATTTACGAGAAGGGTTCAATAGAGACTTCTTATCTAAAACCGAAAGCCAGCTGAGTCGTTACTGGTCGCGTCTACGTTTTTCCGGTAAAGCTTCTCTTCCTAAAGAAGTGAATACCGTTGAGGAAATGAAGTTGGCGGTCGCTAACGATCAATCTTTGATTGGCTATATTGATGCCATGGATGTTGATGATACAATTAAAGTGGTTCATAAATATTAATGAACCACTTATATGGCGGCCTGTTTGGCCGCTTTTGTATATTAAAGCGATCGACTACTGTCTATTGGATACTAAATAAAAGGATAACGTGTTTTGTGTTCAGAAATTAAAAATCTCATAATTGCGATATCATTATTTTTTTTAGCGATGATAAGCGGGTTGCCAAATTCTTATGCCGAAGTGAGCCAAGCTTCAGAAAATTCCTTGAAAAGTAAAGGTATCGCCATTTACCAGGAGTTAGGCATTGAATATTATGTGGCGAATTTAAATTTATCGGATATCAATGTTGCTAGTGCTGATATATTGCAATTTGAGGGTGAGCAAAGCCTTATCATTAAAGTGACAACTAAGCGTTGGTCAGCCCGTAAGTGGAAAGCTCAATGGCAAAATAATATTGCGATTAATAATGAGCCGACTACGGATGCACAATTAATTGATCAGCTTGCGCACTTTACCCAGTTTCCTAAAGGCAGTTTGATCAGTGGCGATGAGGTCGTTATTAAATATTCTGAGGACTTGGGAAGCCGAGTATCTTTCAATGGTCATCCTGTTCTTTCAACTAATAATAAAGACTTTTATCGTTATATCTTAAATACCTGGTTAGGCAAGTTCTCCCCCAATCGAATTTTCCGAGAAAAAATATCGGGGCAGGCTGTTCTTGATTACGCTCTACTGGAGGTTTCACGCTTACCCGTTGAGTTAACTCGTATTGATAAGGTAAAACCTTGGTTCAGTGCCGAGATAGAATTAGAAGCAAAGAGAAAGCAACAAGAGTTGGCTGAGCAACAGCGTAGAATCAAGCTCGAACAAGAAAAGAAGAAGCGCATTGCGAGTGAAAATGCACGTCTACAGGAACAAATTCGACAAGAGCAAGTCAATCTAGAAACAGCTCGAAAAAAAGCAGAGGCTTTAAAGCAAGCTAAGTTAGTTGCGGAAAGAAAAGCTAAAGAAAAAATTGAAAACGAGAAAAAAGAGCGTTTAAGAAAGCAAAAGCTAGCTAAGTTAGAGCAGGAAAGGAAACAGCGAGCAGCTATTGAAGAAGCGAAAAAAGAAGAGCTGCGAGCGATTAACAAGCAAAAATACCTGTACGAACTTTATCAATGGGAGTTGCAGGCTAAGTTGAATGAAGCGGTTGTTTACCCCCCTTGGGCTCGTCAATTTAACCAAGAAGGACGAGTATCATTAGTATTTTCAATTAATCGTGCAGGTAATATCGTTAATTTGGACTCAGGGAAAAGTCTCGCTTCTAAGATTCTTTTGCAAGAAGTTGAAAAGCGATTAACTACTTTAGTGGAAGCTTATCCGATAACAAAGGAGCTCAAAGGGGATAGCTGGCCCTTCACGATTAATTATGTATTCAGCCTAGGAAGTGATGAGCAAAAACCGCTAACTAAGCCTCAGTTAGCGGTCTTTGATTAGTAATTAATAATCGTCGCAATCAAAATATTTAAATCCCAGCGCTTGCAAGGCAATAAAGCTAATAGGTGTGCTGAGCTGACGAGTGATGCGTTGTAAATCATGGGGGGCATCCGGTGTTGTTTGCCAAACTAGATTGCAATTATGATCTCCACTGATCAAAAGTCTTAAATACGAGGCGTCTCCTGCAAGGGTCGCCTTATATTCATGTATATTTACCCAAACTTGGTTACCAGGGTAGTGTTTGGGCCAATCTTTATCGGCAGTTTGAAATTCATCTAGCCAAATAAAATCTCGTGGTTGTTTTCGAATTAGATTATGCACTGTAGCGCCTAGTTCCGTTAAATAGTGGAATCAGCAAAAACTAGACCAGTCTCAGGCTTTTAAATATGAGGTTATTTCAAGGCGTATCTCAGGTAATGCTAAGGTAAAGCGGGCTTAGTCGGAAGTGCGGGGTCGGGTATTGTTTAAACTCGTGATATTCAATAACGATATTTCACTTTAGCGAAATATCGTTATGTAAGTGCTCAAAATTAATCTGCTTGTAACGCAGGCGCTCGTAAAGAGGATACTGCGAAAATTTTATTCGTCATGTTCATTAAACTGTTGGACACCTTGATTGCGTTTATTTTCAAGCGCTTTAATTTTATTATCGGTATGCCAGCGCCAAAGCCCTGCGAGCACTGCTCCGCTGATGTTATGCCAGATACTAAAGACGGCCCCCGGTAGGGCTGCAAGTGGGCCAAAGTATTTCAGTGCAAGGGCAACCCCTAAACCTGAATTTTGCATACCAATTTCAATCGCTAAAGTTCGGCATGTCACCTCAGTTTGGCCAGTAATTTTTCCAGCGGTATAACCACTAATTAGACCGATAATATTGTGAAGGGCTACCGCAGCAAAAATAGCGTAACCTAGAGTCGCTATTTCATCGGCATTCAAGGCCACAATAATCGCGATAATTAATAAGATTAAACTGCTAGCAATATCGGCTAAATATTGATTAATTTTGTTGGCAAAGTCAGGCTGAAAGTGGGTAATCAATATGCCCGCGGTGATTGGAACTAAGACCATTTTAATCACGCTGAATAGAATCCCTGCACTATCGACTTGGATCATTTCACCTGCGGTTAGGCTGATAATCCAGGGAGTTGCAATGACGCCCCAGAGTGTTGAAGCCAGTGTCATGCTGACGGATAAGGCGACATCACCGCGGGCGAGGTAAGTCATTACATTGGATGCGGTGCCCCCAGCACAAGCACCTACCACAAGCATGCCGACAGTAAGGTCATTATTTAATTCGAATAAATTCGCTAAGAGCAATGCGGCTAAAGGCATAACCGAAAATTGCACGATAATGCCAAGAGCGATGGGTTGCGGATTATTCCACACGCGTTTGAAATCTTGCAGTCTTAAGGTAAGCCCCATACAAAACATAACCATGGCCAGTAATGGAATAATGGCCGCTTTCCAGCTCACTAAAGGGCTAGGATCGTTATAAGCTAAAAAAGCCACAATAATGGCTAATATGGGAAATAGACGGCTTACAGATAGCATTTGAAGGCTCTTGAGTGCAAAAATAGGCGACTATTGTAGCCTAATCTACATTCTTAAGCCTTACTCATATGCTAAGTTCTGGGCATGTTGAAAGCTATTTACTAACGTTTCTGCTAATAACTGGTTGATCAGATCCAAATGCTCAGCATTGCAATATGGGGAGTCACAATAGCTTAAAACGGTTTCTACTAAACTATGTAGACCTGGAATGTAAGGTGAGATGGACTGTGCGGCGTAATAGGGGTCTAGTTGATATTGTTCAGCAATATTGTGCAATAGGCGCGCTAAAAAGAGCTCGCTTTCGTGCATGCCATGTAGAGGTTTTTCGGATGAAGTACCGCTTGGAGGTCGGCAGCGGGACTGCGGAAAAATTAAGATATTATCATCTTTCATAATTCACTCCTGCCAATGTCTAATATTCACCCTAGCATGAGCATTTGGCTAAAAGATAGTAAGGTTTAGAGAGTAATGACTAGAAAGTCTGATGAGCTCAGAGCTAATAACAGGCTTTTCTTGAGTTGAAGGCCGGTTATCATTGAGCGTGAGGATAAAAAATGGGGAGCGAACTCCCCTAGGCTCAGTCAAAGCAAAAGAGTTGCAGGAATAGAAATGAATTTCAGAACCTGCCGTGCAAAAAAGTATTTATTAACGAATTAAATGGTTTTGAAGTTACTATGTTCTTCATTCCATTGATCCAATAATTCACGGTTGTCATGATCCCAAGGGTGGAAGTCACGACGGAAATAATCTATATAATCACGCCATAAGCTGGGCACCATGCCGGGTTTTTTAAAATAAAACTTAAAACCACTAAACCAGGTGCTAGGTTTAAATAATTGGCCATCTTTCCATAAGAAGATCATCTGCAAAAAGCTGGTGCGTGCTGTGAACATAATCGTGATATTGATCATGGCAAAGATACGAATCCAATAGCTGCCTACGGCTTCTTGATAAACATCAAAAGCGACGGCTTTATGTTCAGTTTCCTCAATCGCATGCCATTTCCACAATTCCTTGAATTGTTCATCCATACCCTCCGTTGCTTCAGGATTGGTTAGAACTTGGTGCGCCATGATGGCGGTGAAATGTTCAAGGGCACAGGTAACCGCCAGCATATGTTTAGCAGGGATTACTTTTCGCATCCAAATACGTTCTTTCTTTTGAAAGGCTTCGTACTTTGAAGCAGGGTAGCCCACGGTATCAAGAAATTTATTGAATTGAGAGTGCTCATGGCCGTGCATGGCTTCTTGTTTTATGAAGCCTTTGATTTGTTCTAATAATCTGGGATCGCTGATTTTATCTTGATGATCTCGTACCGCATCCATAAACATGCGCTCACCTTCAGGAAACTGACAGGATAAGGCACCCATATAAGTGGATTTGAAAGCATCGTTGCCATACCAATATTTTGGTAAGGCGGCTAAATTAAAACCAAAGTCCATTTTACGACCTGGAATATTAATTTCAGCGCTGATGCGTTTTGAATGGGGGTTAATCATAAACGATCTAATTCTTATTAATTTATGCTGAGTATTATAATAATATAGGTCAACAGGAACAGGTTAGGCTGGGACAATATGAAGTGCTTGTTTAAGTGATAGATGGCGAGTATTCACCCTAATTAAAGCCGTGGCTAGATTATTGGGTTGGGTATTTTCGTTATAGAATGGGAGACAATAAACGCGCAGCTTTCGCTAATAATAAGGTAAATGTACTCGGTATTTTGAAGTCTTTGCTATTTGAAAAGTCTGTTAATAGCATCTGCTCTACTTGCTTAGATAAGGATTGGCTTTCAATGAGCGCATTTAATTCGAAGTTGATTCGTAATGAACGATTATCTAAATTCGCGCTGCCTAGAAAACACGCATCCTGATCGATCAACATGACTTTTTGATGCATAAAGCCCGCTTGATAGCGGTGAAATTGAATGCCAAGCTCACTCAATTCTTTGACATAACTAATCATTGCATACTGAATAAAGGCATTTTCACTTTTATCCGGTAAGAGAATATGAATATCAATGCCTTTTAAGGCGGCTAGCTGTAAAGCGCCCATAACCTTTAGGTCAGGAATAAAATAAGGCGTCGCAATCCAAAGGCGTTGTTTTGCTTGTTGGATCAAATGAACAAAGCTAAGGCTGGTTGTTTCGACATTATCGGCTGGCCCACCGGGAATCATCAGTATATTGTCATTGTATTGCGAGCCTTGGCTGACAAAAGCTTTCCAGTTTAATTTGGGCATTTCTTGTTGTGCCCAGTACCAGTCTTCAACAAAGGATAGCTGTGCAGCCAGCGTCGCGGGGCCATCTATCTGCAAGTGGGTATCGCGCCAAGGTCCTAACTTGGGATCAGAGCTTAAATATTCATCACCGACATTGTGGCCACCTAAAAAACAGGTTTCGCCATCAATGATTATCAACTTGCGGTGATTACGAAAATTAAGTTGTAGCTTTTGGCCAAATTTGAATTTTAATGGATTAAAGCGACTGCAATGAATACCAGCGGCCGATAGGGCATCAAGGTAGTCATCATCCAGTGAGCTGCCGATTTCATCAAATAGGAAATATATTTCTATTCCTTGCTTCGCTTTCTTGATTAACGCTTGCTGTAAACGCTGGCCCAGTTGATCGTTATTGATGATATAAAACTGGATAAGAATGGAGCTTTGAGCGGCCTCGATACCCCTGAATATATGAGCAAATGTCATTTCGCCATTAATTAATAATTGGGCATGATTCTTTTCAGTCTGAGGAATACGGGCAAGTTTTTCTAAAGGCGAGGCGAAAGTCGACTTGTAACGGCTTGGATAAGCTTGTGAGCAGCTACTTTGTTGCTCGGTTAATAAATCCAGTGCGTCTTTACCGGCTTTTCGAGCTTTTTTATAGCCATGAAAACGGCGGCTGCCAAAAAATAAATATAAGGGTAACGCAAGAAAGGGAATAAAGGTGAGGGTGGTTACCCAGGCTAGGGTGCCTTGTGACGTGCGGCCATTCCAAATGGCATCGATGGCGGCAACAAAGCCCGCTAGATACAGAGCAAAAGTCCAGCTCCAAATTGCGGTATCATTCCAAATGTCTGCGGTTAACCAAGTCAATCGAGGCTCCAGCCAATAAACACTAAAATATTAGTATAGAGTGAGCACGGGGTGGAGCCAAGCAAGGTATAAGCTAAACTATTTACCGATTAGGCGTAAAAACTCGCTGCGAGTCGCAGGTTGCTCACGGAATGCGCCGAGCATAACAGAGCTAGACATGGATGAGTTTTGTTTCTCAACCCCACGCATCATCATGCACATATGACGCGCTTCGATGACGACCGCCACTCCACGTGCCCCGGTAACTTGTTGTACAGCTTCAGCGATTTGCTTAGTCAAATTCTCTTGAATCTGTAATCGACGAGCAAACATGTCAGCAATACGAGCGAACTTAGAAAGTCCCAGTACCTTACCATTCGGTAAATAACCGATATGCACTTTACCGATGAAAGGCAGCATGTGGTGCTCGCACATCGAATACAATTCAACATCACTAACAACTACCATTTCGTCGTTATCACTGGCAAAAACCGCATTATTTACGATGCCTTCTAAGGATTGCTCGTAGCCGCTGGTTAAAAATTGCATGGCTTTGGCAGCACGTTTAGGGGTATCCAGTAGCCCTTCACGGTTAACATCTTCCCCAAGTTCGGTGATGACCTGAGAGTAAAGATCAGACAGCGCTTTCATCGCTTCTCCAGAATAAAATTTCGTCGCATTGCATAATGCCCGCGCATTTTACGCAATTATCAAATAATGTTAAAGGACTGGTAGGGGGCAATGTGTTGGCAAGCCCGTAAAAAGTCTTGTTTATTGCTAATCGCAGCGCTACAGAGTAATTGATGATGGGCTTTACGCTGCTTCAATTGGGCTAAATCATAGCCTTGCTGCTGTAAAATAAAGCAAAGGCGTCGAGCGATGGCTTCACCTGAGTCGACTAAATTAATCTCAGGATATAACTCAGCAATGTGCTTAGATAATAGAGGGAAGTGAGTGCAACCTAATACCATTTGGTCAATGGTGGAGTGAGCTAGAAAAGGCGAGAGAATATTCTCTAAAGCGCTACGTTCTATGTGACCCGTGAACCAGTGCTGCTCAGCGAGCTTAACCAGTTCGCTGCTGCCAATTCTAGTGACATGACAGTCTTGGCCATGATCTTGGATTAGGTTATCGATATAAGCTCGATGGATCGTGGCAGGGGTCGCTAATAAAGCAATATCTTTTGATCGGCTAAGGCTAGCCGCTGTTTTTAATGCCGGCACAACGCCAATGACAGGGATGGTCAGAACTTCTCTAAGTGATGGCAAAGCTAGGGTACTGGCGGTATTGCAGGCAATAACAACAATTTGTATGTCATGCTCACGACAAGCTTGAAGGCAGAGTGCCACTATGCGCTCAATGAGGACATTATCAGGCTGGATACCATAGGGGAATAGCTGGTTATCCATAAGATAGCAGCTATCTAACCCTGGAACAGCTTGGCGGATATGTTGAAAAATACTAAATCCGCCGACCCCAGAGTCAAAAATTAACGCTTTTGCCATAAGTTAAAACTAATTCGCTTTAAACGTTAAGCTGAAAGTAACGGGAACGGTATGAGTAATGGATTTTAAACCGGCAATCTGTTGAAGCTTATTAATACCTGCAACTAGGTTGAAGCTTTGTGCATCGATGATCATCGGTGTAATAGAGCTTACGGTAATGGTCTTATCTTTATTAGGGCTGATAAGCACTTCACACTGAGCTTGGGCTTGCTCACCGTGGAGAGAGACTTTACCGCTTAATTGAAAACGAGACGATTGACCCGCGCTGACCTGAGCTAAAACCGTTGCAGGAATTTCAGCTTCGAAACGAGCACTGGCAAAGCGAGACACCTCAAATAAATGCTCATTCATACGCTCATCTCGGATACCAATACGGGTATCGACACTGCTTAAGTCAATATTGATTTGCGCAAACCCTGAGTCTTTTACTTCGGCGGTAAAGGCTTTAAAGCGGTGTATTTCTGCGATGTGGGTATTTTTATTGGTTAAAAAATGAACCGAAGACGGTTGCTGCAATGCCCAGTCAGCTTGGCTGAAGCTTGAAATTACAAGGCTGATAGCCAGTGTTAAAAAGCGCATAATGATTTCCTTATAGGGGTTTATATCAGTGTAGTTGTTTTAAATTAGCAAATGAATACTGGATGATCAATGCAGCTTCTTTAAGTACCGACTCGGTATTTTTATGTTCTAAACGCATGCGCTGTTGATCTTGTTGGAAGCGCATTTTTTTTGGAAGCGCTTTATAAGCTTCTTTAATTGCCATGAGTTTACAAGCTTCGAAGTGGCTATGGAGAGACGTGAATTGTGGCTGTAGCATGATGTCGGTATCTAGGGCATCTGCTAGATGATGAATGCGTAATACCCCTTCTGTAATTTCACATTGCTCGCTGATTAAAGATTGAGCAATAAAGCGAATGTCTGCAATGATGTTGTTATTACGTTTATCGAGATTCTGTTGGGCTAGTAGACGCTCAGCTTCATCCTTTTCTAAAGCGGCTTTGTGCTTAGCCTTAATTTGAGCATGCAGATACAGAGCGTAAGCCGCTAATAAGAAGATAATAATACAGGCCAAGATCAATAGGCCTAGTTTAGTCGATGGCATAGGGTTTGATATCGAGATTTAATTAGGAGGCGCTATTTTACTCTGCTTCGTTGGCCCAAGCTAGCTGATTTCGGCCATTATTTTTGGCCTGATAAAGTGCTTTATCAGCAGCGTCAATGAGAGCACTATGGTTTGAAAAGCGTGATTGTTGGGATAATTGAGCGATGCCAATGCTCATGGTGACAAACCCTAATTCGATTTCCGGTGCGTGTTTAATCTGGCTGTCTAATAGCGTATCGAGCAATCGCTGAGCTTGAAGGTGGGCTTCTTTAGGTGAAATCGAAGGTAATAAAATAGCAAACTCTTCGCCACCAAAGCGTGTGCACAGTTCACCAGCACGATGAAATGTTGTTTGAATAATTGAAGCGACTTGTTGTAAGCAGGTATCTCCCTGAGAATGACCAAAATAGTCATTATAATGTTTGAAGAAATCGATATCACACATCAACAGGGTTAAATTACTCTCATGGCGCTGTGCACGGTCAAATTCTTGCGCGATACCATGGTCAAATGCTCGACGGTTAGGAAGCCCCGTTAATGCATCATTCAATGCTTGTTTGGCCAATACTCTATTAGCGTTGACTAAGCTTTTTTTACTCAGTTCTAATTCATATTGGACAGAGTGGTGTGAGATTGCCGCGGCTACATTTTGCCCTGTAAGCTGTAAAAACCTTAAATTTTCGTCATTCGAATTCAGTACGGGTAATGAATTAAAAAAGAGCACAAAGCCAATTACTTGTTTTGCACGATGGAGTTTTACGGCGGTAATCCCTTGAATTTTATTCGCTGATAATTCAGCTAATAATTCGCCAGATAGTATACGACTATCTAGGCATTCAAATTGAACGATTTCTTGCTGTTCCAATTGTTGAAGAGTAAAAGCAATTAGACAAGGAAGAGTTGTTGAACTGATTTGTTGCTGGTTTAAATATTGGTTAACAAAGCTCTGTAACGTTGTTGACTTACTCTTGTTAAAATAGAGGTAAGCATTTTGGTGGCCGCTGATAAGTGCCGCTTGTAATAAAGACTCATGAATATTGTTCTTAATTTTATCTCGAGTACTTAAGAATAGCGCACTGGAAGAACGTAATAACGTTTGACTAAACGCGGCTTTGTTTGCGAGTAGTTTATTCTTCGCTTTTATTTTCTCTTCTGCATCGTTAGCTCTAATAATTAGCTGGTGTCGGCCCCAAGCGTTTATGATTAGTTGAGTCGCAAGATTTAATAATGAAATATTGTCTTTGTTCATTTGGTGCTTTGAATCTAATATTGAAAAACCGATGCAACCGACCAGAGTATTTTCGTCATTAAAAATGGGTGTGATTCGAGTTGAAATAAAGCCATTCGGAGAGAGTTGCTGGGCTAGATCAAATAGAAGGTTATCTTCTTGATTATCTTTGGCTTCTATAATCAGAGTATCGGGTGATGATAGTTGCTTAGCAAAGGCTTCATTATTTGGAATGCTGAATCGGTTAGCGAAAGGTTTCATTAAACTTGCAGAGCGGCGCCATTCAGACCAAAGGTTGGCTTCTTTTAAGTCTGGGCTCAATTGCAGAATATAACTGTGATCGAGGGTTAAAGATTGAGCAATGGCTTGTAAGGTGTTTTCCATGGTGCTGCGAAAATTTTGCGGTGAACAACTTAATAATTGGTTACCATGAAAGTTCAGCATACCTTCAAATTCGATTCTTTGATTGAGTGCGGCAGTATTTGCTTGAATATCTTGAAATAGGCTTGTCAGATGAACCTCGTGTTTTCTTAAATCTTGAATGACGCCAGTAAACCGAGTATCGGGAGAAGACGTATCGGCAGAAACAGTAATCGCGAGTGGAATAGAATGCCCTTGCTTATGTTTTCCGATAATCGTGCGTTCAATGTGTAATTGCTGTGATTGAGCACTTGATTTTTTTAGTGCGAGATTAATGTAGTTAGTATGACTTTGACCTTGGCTTTCGGACATCAGTATAATTATTGGCTGAGCGATAACTTCTTCTAATGAATAGCCAAATAGTTGTTGGGCTGCCGTATCAAAAGCTCTAATAACCCCATGGTCATCGATGACAATGATGCCATCAATGAGTGGCTCTTGACTGCTGGCTAAAATTTCAGAAATTGAGCGTTGCTTCATATGTTACCTTTTTCATAGCTCACTTCTTAATCCCTCTTTTTTGAACTAAGGTCACCCTTTACATTAATGATGGTTGTTCAAATAATAATCGCAAGGGTCAATGCCGATAAAGTTGGCTTATAGCATGCCATAGACGATAATTTTCAAACTCTTAGAATTTTATCGCATTAAAACTGAAGCTTTTTTGGCTTTTCTGTATAAATCAGCTAGTCTGAGTAGATAACCATGGACGTTGGAATACGCGCATATGAAGTTAGATAATCGCTGGGTGACTGCAGATGGCACCTTGAATGAATTACCGATTACCATTCACAGTCGTGAAGACTGGAAGACGACTGCAGAAAGTGGCCGCTTTCCTATTTGTATCCAAATAGCTTGGCATGCGTCAGCTAAAGATGAGGGTAATGCCCACCCGTCACAAAAAGAAATGCAGCAAATTGAAGTGTTTCATCACCAATTGCAATTGCAATTAGAAAACGACGGTCATTCGGTCATTGCTATGGTTATTACTCATGACGGTGTTAATCAATGGGTGATATATACCGATGACATAGAATTGGTTAAACAGGGGTTGAATAACCTAACAGCTCCGGAAGAAGGTCTACCAATAGAAATAGTAGCCGATGAAGATAAGGAATGGCTCACCTTTAAAAAAGTACATCAAGCTATTCAATAGAGCTTGATGTAACTTCTTTTGAGCTAGATTAATTAAGGCCTTTCTTTCTTTGGCGTTTGGAAGCGTTTTCCCTTAAGCGCTAAACGTTTTCTCTCGGCTTTGGCTTCTTCTTTTGCTAAGCGTAGCTCTTCCGCAGCAATCTCTTCCGCAATCATCATCTCTGGTGTTTCTAGGCTTAAAGAGCCAATTTTCTTAGAGCGGAAATCATGTAATACAATTTCTCCCGCTTTATGCAAATCAAGCTTGCCACCACTACGAATACAGCCGCGTTTACGGGCGACCATTTCAAGTAGGCTATCCCCTGATTCTGCTAATACATCCAACTTATAACGCGTCTTTAGTGCATCAGGGTAAGCTTTGGCAAAATACTCTAAGGCGTACATGGCAACGTCTTCATATTCCATAGCGGTATTTTTAATTGCACCACTCGTCGCTAGGCGGTAGCCGCTATGAAAGTTTTCAAATTTTGGCCATAAAATCCCCGGCGTATCACTCAGCACAACTCCATTTTTAAGGTCAATCATCTGTTGGCGTTTGGTCACGGCGGGTTCATCACCCGTATTAGCGATATAGCGACCCGCTAGGGAGTTGATCAGGGTGGATTTACCAACGTTTGGAATCCCCATCACCATTACTCGGATATTGTTCTTTTTGTCGGCACTCTGATTGACGATGCTTTTAATCATCTGAATAAGCTTTTGACTTTGCTTATGATCTTCTGCGACTAACGCGAGAGCGTGGGTATTTTCTTGCTGCTGAAAGTGCTCAATCCAGAGTTTAGTGATTTTAGGGTCGGATAAATCATCTTTGTTGAGAACTTTGATGCAAGGCTTGCCCCCACGCAGTTCGTCAACCAAGGGGTTGGTACTGGAGTAGGGCAGGCGAGAGTCCAATACTTCAACAATCAAATCGATATCAGGCATCGCTTCAAGAATTTGATTGCGGGCTCTGTTCATGTGCCCAGGGAACCAGTTAATGGCCATATATAATGTACTTCCAGATAAATCTTGGTGAAGAGCCAGCGCTCGAATGAGGCTGGCTGGTCGTTAAGAGAGGCTGCTCTCTTAGTTAAGCAAAAACTGAATTATCAGAGCTACTTTCTGATGATTCTTCAGCAGACTCTTGTTGAGGTGCGCCATCTTGAGTAAATTCTTCTTGAGCCGTATCAGTCGAGCCATCGGTCGAATTGATGGTTTCTATTTCTTCAGCGGCTTCATCATTGTTTGCTGAATCCATTGTCGGTGCCACATCGTTAGTGATTTCAGCTGGGCTTGATGTCGCTTGAGCTTCTTCGGCTAGATCGGCACTTTTTTGCTCGATTTTTGAAGCTTTACGAGCATCTTCAAGTTCTTTAGCTCGCTTTTTCTCAGCTTTAGCGATGGTGCGCTCATGGCCACTCCAAACGTTAGGCTTATGGTTGGTATCTTTGATTCCATTCTCTTCAGCAATTTCACGGGCCATGGAATTACCCATTTCATCGGCGTCACGAGCAATCAATTTACGCTCACCCGGCTCAAGTTGAGTCAGAAGGTCAATTAGGGCGTGGCTCAATACATCTTTGGCTAAATCATCACGAGACTTACCAAAACGCTTAGCAATCGTGCTTAGCATCGCCAAATCATTCGCATCTAATTGCAAATTAAGTGAAGCTTGGGTTAAAGCTTGCGCTTTTTTTGCTTTCTCTTCGGTATAATAGCGGTCAATAAGGGCTTGGGTATTGGTCAGCTCTGGGGCTTGCATAGTTCAAGATCCGTTTTAAAAATTTAATACATACACGATACCGAGTTTTACTCAACGTGCAATAAGATGGCAACAGTATATCTGAGCCATCAAAAAGAGGCAGCTAGTTTTATGACAATTGAACAGACAATTCGTAACAAGGTAGAGCAGGAGCTTGCTCCAAATGAACTGATTCTTCTAAATGAGAGTCATATGCATTCAGGTCCTGCGCTGAACTCACATTTTAACTTAACGTTAGTCAGTGATTTATTTTTGGGTAAACGACCCGTTGCTCGACATCAAATGATTTATAAAATATTGGCGGATGAGCTGGCAGGTGAAGTCCATGCCTTAGCGTTACACTTGTTTACCCAAGAAGAGTGGCTGCAGGCGGGCAATACCAGTCAGTCGTCACCTAATTGTCAAGGTGGTCATTAGATAGGTATTGTTCTGGTCATTTGAAGCCATGACTATGGCCAAATTACACCTATTAAATGTAATTTAGAGCAGGTACAGTACTGCTCATTACAATTATAATTTGGAATAGCACTCGAATGCGCCTACTAACCGTCTTAATATTCATGGCTTCTTTTAGCTTTTCTACCCATGCCGAAACCAGTGATTGGGAACTTGAAAAAGAGGAAGAAGATCTTCAGCTTAAAATTTATACCCGTGAAATTTCCGGCTCAAGCCTTAAAGAATTTAAAGGTGAGATGTTGGTAGAAACTCAATTGACGACTCTCGCGGCGCTGATGCTTGATAGCCAAGCGGCTCCAAAGTGGATGCATCAGTGTGAAAAGTTTGAAGTGGTAGAGCAACTTGACGAAAGAAACGCCATTACCTATTTTATCAATGGCGCTCCTTGGCCAGTTAGCGACCGTGATGCCGTTGTTTCTTCTTCAATGAGCCAAGATCCTGAAACGCTGACAATGCGCATAGATGTGAGTGTCGTTGCAGATTATCTACCGATAGATGATGATTATGTCCGTATTCCTCATATGACGGGGTTTTGGGCGTTTACCCCTATTGCGGAAGGGAAAGTTAAAATCGTTTATCAAGTTCATGCTGATCCAGGTGGTAGCTTACCTGCGTGGTTAGCGAACAGTGTTGTCGTGGATACCCCTTATTATACGATGAGTAATTTGCGTGAGATGCTAAAACAAGAAAAGTATCAGCAAGCTGAAATTCCCTTTATTAAGAATACCCACTAAATTTCAATAGCTTACCGTTGGGATTAGGACACTTTTATTGACATAAAATTGTCATAATTCTCATTTATTCTGCATCACCATACTTCTTTATAGGTGGTGCAGTACCGAATGTTAAAAAACCTCATTCTACTTTTGTCTTTATTCTCTCATTGGCTTCACGCTGATCTTAATCCCCAAGCTAATATTTTTGCTATTCATGGATCCAATACCATTGGGGCTAGCTTAGCGCCCGCACTGGTTTCAGGCTATTTGGCTAGCCTAGGCGCAAAGAATATTGAAAGCCATTCTAAGTTGGAGAATGAAAGCCTTACGTTAGCTAAGCTGGGTCAATATGAGCAAGTTATAAAAGTGAATATCAATGCTCATGGCAGTGGGACTGGATTTCGAGGGTTAAAAGAAGGTCTTGCAGACATTGCAGCAGCCTCTAGGCCTGCTAAGCAGAAGGAGATCGATAGCCTGTCGATAATGACGGATCTTAATAGTGAGAAATCTGAACACATCATAGGCATTGATGGTTTGGCAATTATATTACACCCTAATAATCCTATAAATGAATTAACGGTTGAGCAAATAGCTCAAATATTTACCGGCAAAATTTCAAACTGGTCCGAGCTGGGTGGACGTAGAGGGGAGATCTCACTGTATAGCCGTGACCATAAGTCAGGTACTTGGGATAGTTTTAAGCGCATGGTCTTAGGAAAGTCTGAGCTGGCTGATAATGCCCTTCGTTTTGAAGCTAATGATGAGTTATCTGACCATGTGAGTCGAGATGTTAATGGGATTGGTTTTGTCGGTCTGCCTTCGGTGCGTAAGGCAAAGATGATTGCCGTTTCAGATGGTTTTTCTAAGGCTTTAAAGCCCACTCAGTTGACCATTTCGACTGAGGATTACGCATTATCAAGGCGGCTGTATTTTTATACTCTCCATAACTCGGTTAATCCCCATGTCGATCCATTTATTCAGTTTGTTTTAAGCCCAGAAGGCCAGGAAATCGTCGCAGAAAGCGGTTTTATTGCGCAAAATATTGAGGCGGTTGAGCCTGTTGGCTATAGCGATTTACCCGCTGATTTCCAGCAACTAACGGATGATAGCCAAAGGTTAACCGTTAACTTTCGCTTTAAACAAGGCAGTGCCAAGTTAGATAACCGTGGATTAAGAGACATTAAGCGCTTGGTTAAATTTAGCCATGAGCATGGCAACAAAAAGTTGGTTTTGATCGGCTTTGGTGATCAGAAAAAGACTCAGCAAAGGTCACAATTATTATCTAAGTTACGGGCTATGGCTGTCCGTCGTGAATTAGTCAAACAGGGGATTTACCCTAAATACAGTCATGGTTATGGGGATCAACTCCCGGTAGCATCCAACTTGAGAGAGGAAGGGCGGTTGAAAAACCGACGGGTTGAGGTTTGGCTGACTTCTTATGAATAAAAACATGATTAATCAGGTAACTCTATAGATAGCATCTACACTAAAAGTATATAACTACGACATGCTTTTTAGGAGATGCTTAGATGTCATCGACTGTTACAAGTAACCAGCAAGGTAATCATTTAAATATTGCGATTGCTGGGCGCTTTGACTTTTCAATTCTACAAGATTTTCGCAATGCCTACACATTAGAAGTAGAGGGGCCAATTGCGGGAATTTCAATTGATTTAAGCCGCTCTGAGCATATGGATAGTTCTGGAATGGGATTATTACTGACTCTAAAAAAAGAGCTAAAATTAGACAGTGGCCGTATAGAGCTTAATAATTGTAAGCCCCACATACGAGATGCATTATTAGCCGCACGCCTTGATCATTTTTTTAAGGTGAACTGATTTTGCGAATTTTGATCGTTGATGATCTAGAAGCAAACCGTGTATTACTCTCCCACTTAGTCGAACTTCAAGGGCACGTAGCGATTCCTTGTCCTGATGCTGAACAAGCCTTGCTTGCTTATGATACCCATGGTGCTGATCTTATTTTCATGGATGTCGTCATGCCAAAAGTTGATGGTTATTTGGCGGCAAAGCAATTAAAAGAAAAGATTGGCGATTATTTTGTTCCAATCATCTTCATTACGGCCTTACAAGATGAGGATGCATTGGTTCGTTGTCTTGAATTTGGCGATGATTACCTCGTTAGACCCTTCAACCAGATCATGTTCAATGCAAAAATTGCGGCTCATATACGGACTATTGATTTGCATCGAAAAGCAGAGCAGCAGCATACCGAGTTAACCTATTTGCATAATCGTTTGATGCAAGAGCAAGAAATGGCGCAACATGTCTTCGATCATGCAACTCAGGTTAATCATCAAAACTGCGAAAATATTGAAACCTACTTATCCAGCGCATCACAATTTAATGGTGATGTCTTATTAATTGCCAAATCTCCTGCAGGTGGCGTTTACGTCATGTTAGGTGATTTCACCGGCCATGGTTTACCTGCGGCATTAGGCAGTTTGCCATTATCTCAGTTATTCCATTCTTTAGTTTTAAAGCAGCTGTCTGTAGGAGATCTCGCCCGAGAGTTGAACCGTGTTCTGGTTGATTTTTTGCCCGATTATATGTTTTGTGCCTGTGTCATTGCAGAATTAAACTCTCAAGGTGATCAGTTGCGATTGTGGTCAGGGGGCTTGCACGATAGCTTGATATTGAATGATAACTACCAAGTCAGTGAGCGCATCTCGTCATTGCATATGCCTTTGGGCATATTAGAAGATGATGTATTTAATACGGGGAGTTTAGAATTTAAATTGGCCCCAAGTGACAAGGTAATATTTTATACGGATGGCATATTAGAAGCGGCTAATGATCGTGGTGAGTTGTTTGGCCGTCAGCGGTTTGAGACAGTATTAGAACGTTCCCAGTGTGATATTGAAAAAGTTCGTAAAGGCTTTCATCGCTTTATTGGTTATCAACAAGGTAATTTGACCCAAGATGATGATATCAGTCTTGTGAGTATTTCAGCAGGACCTGTGAGTTTTAATAACATAAAAGAAAATCAGCTGCACCAGGTCGCTTATGATATCAATCGAGCACCAGTGCCTTGGTCGATCGATATGAAATTATCGATAACGGAGCTACGATTAGGTAGTCCTGTCTCGCAACTGGTTGATATGGTCGGAGAAGCAACCGGGTTATACAGCGATAAACCGGTATTATCGGTATTAATTTCAGAAACCTATAATAATGCATTAGATCATGGTGTATTAGAATTAGAATCAAGTTTAAAAGATGGACCCGAAGGGTTGTTCAATTATTATGCTTTAAGGGAACAGCGATTATCGGAATACGATAAGGGTCAAATTGATATTCATATTGCACATAGACTCATGGACGCTGGTGGTGAACTGATTATCACTGTTCAGGACTCAGGAAGCGGCTTTGATTTTCAACAACTGGTATTGAGTAGTGGTGAAGAAAGTCATGGTCGTGGGTTATCTTTAGTGGAGCAGCTCAGCGAAAGTATGACTTTCACTGATAGTGGCCGCTGTATTGAGGTCACTTATCGCTATCGAAAAGACTAATGACCCCAGGTAATCTAACCAAGTTAGCAGATCAGGCTAGCCTTTACTGGCATGAAAGTGTAAAAACATTTCGATGACGGCAGGAGGGATATTAATACACATTTGATTCGATAAATCTTCGTCTTCATCGATTTCCGCCATTTCGGCTTCTTCTGCAAATAAGCCGGATGCGTACATGATAGGGAAAATCCATTCCGCCATCTTATCTTCTTCTTTACCGTACCAAGTCTCTTCACCTTGTAATACACCGGCCATGAAGCCTGCAGCCCATGCTTCAATCGCGGCACCTTCTTCATCATCATCTTCAACCTGTAGTGTTAGATCGCAAGGTACAGGGAAGTCTTCGCCGGAATCTAGCCAAGCCTGAATTTCGTAGCTGAGCTTGCGGATTAAACGCTGCACACGCTCCAATTGCTCATCCGTGAAGGCTGTTTTGTTGGGGAAAATAATGTCATAGATCTGAGCCCATTCAAGATTAATCGGGCCCGTCTTAATGGCCGTAATTAGGCCATGTACTTCAAAAAAATCAAATGAATCTTGGCGTTCAAGCTCATCTTCAAGCATTTGACCAAGAAGTTCGAGTTCATCTTCATCTAGTGCTGGGATAGATAACAAGTCAGACATACAATACTCTCCAATAATTAGCCCGATTATATCAGGATTCAATACAGAAGATGAGCCCAGCGAGACAATCATTGACCCATCACACTTCGATTCAATTAAATGGACAAGACGTTAATGTGACGATTCGTGCGATGAAGCGAAAATCTCTACGATTAGCGGTAACAGAGAAAGGGGAGATTGAAGTAAAAATCCCCCTTCGCTGTCCTAAAAAAGAATTAATGGCCTTTTTGAATTCACATACTCTTTGGCTTCAGCAACGCTTGGAGCAATTTGATGTTCGACAGCAAATTGAAAGAGAGCAAATGCTGTATTTGGGGGAAATCTTTCGTTTTCAGCAAAGTGCCCAAAAAAGTAAGCAGCCGGTATTATTAGCCGGTATTTGTTATTTTCCTCAATCTTGGGATAGCAGCAGTTTGAACGCTAAGGTTGAGCTATGGCAGCGACAGCAAGCAAAAGACATCTTTCAGCAATTAATAGACCGCTGGTGGCCTCATTTTTCTCAAGGTGCATTAATTTCTAGACCTATATTACGGGTGAAAAAAATGCGCAGCCGTTGGGGGTCGCTATCGAGCAAAGGCTATATCAACCTTAATTTGAAATTGCTTGAGCTGAAACCAGAAATAATCGAAATGGTGGTCGTACATGAGCTTTGTCATAGCCACTTCTTTGATCATAGCGCTAACTTTTATCGCTTGATGGCCGAAAAACTCCCACACTATAAGGAGCTTGAGGCGCAGTTAAAGCAGATTGAAAAAGACGCGGCTTATTGAGCGGTGGTCGATCTAGGGTTAATACATTTGCCAAGGCTGTGAATACCAATAATAACGACCTTTTTGTTTACTTGGCGCCGTACAGTTATAGCGGCTTCTTTTTCCGGATAACTTTTCCTTAGCTTGGCTGGTCAATAGAATACTTTCTGCGTCTTTTTTAACTTCAGTCGGAATCGCACCTTGCTGGCTAGCAAAGCATTGGATGCGTTTAGAATTATAATCACTGGGCATCAGTTCAATGGCTAATTTAGGCGGGTTGTTCTCTGCACGAATCATAGGCTCTTGTAATTGCGAGGGGTGTACCGGCATAGCCAAACTTAATAGTTTCGTTTTTAATGTTTTCACATTGGCGTAGATTCCTGATGCAGGAAAGCGTGGCAGAGCTTGAGGATGACTGAATTTTCCAATGGGCCCTGACTGTTGGCCAAAAGCCAGCATGTGCTTTTCTTGTAGCCAAGGTGCCATGGCTAGGGTGAATTCGCCATAAGGGTAGGCCAACATATTACCGACCTTGCCTAAACGGCGGGATAGCTCTTCTTGGGCGCTTAATATTTCTTGCGCTAACCATTGTTCTAAATTTAAACCTTTTGGTATCGAGGGCAGGTGAGCATGGCTAACAGAATGGTTGGCAATGGTGATGCCGTTGTCTACTAATTCCTTAATCTGTTGCCAGCTCATAATGCCGCGATTACGCTCATTAACCGCTTGGGTATTGACGAAAATAGTAAAGGGCCAGCCACGGCGCTTAAGCTCTGGGTAAGCATTAGCGAAAATGGAATAATAAGCGTCATCAAAGCTAATAGCGACTTGCATACTTTTAGGTTCTTTCGGGCTTGTAGGATCTAAGAGTTTACGGCTAGCGCTTTCTAGATCGACCACTTTAAAACCTAAAGATTCGATTAGATTCATATGTTCGATGAATTGCTCTGGGCTGACACTGGTGGAGTTGGGCGTGCCTAGGTCAACATGATGATATTGTAAAACAACTAAGCTATGAGCCGACAGGCTGATAGATGAGATAAATAATAAGCTAATCAATGATTGAATTAAGTTTGTCATAGCGCTGAATAAAGTTCCTAGTCGTTCGATGCCGTGCTTAGAGCGAATGAAGATTGAATTGCTTTAATCGATGGAAGGCTTGACATATTTGTTTAAAAATATCGCTATCCCCACCTTTATCGGGGTGATGCTGCTGCGCTAAGCGGCGATATTGTACTTTCAAATCAGCAGTAGGAATAGGGGCGTCTAACTCCATTAATTGTAAAGCCGTTTTGATATCCTCGTCATGCTGGGGCACAAAAACTTTTTGCCAGAAATTAGTTAATAATGCTTCAACATCCTGGCTGCTAGTCGTCGAAAAGTGTGACCAGTCTAAGTAGTATTGAGCTAATGGGTCGGCTTGTAAAAGAGGTTCGTCCTTATAATTAATAGGAGAGTAAGCCGAATTCTCGATGGGATGCTTAATAATTTTTAATGCCGAGATTTCTAACGTCGCATGATTATCTAGAGCCCACGCCTGTTGTAATAAATAAAGACAATGAAAAAGTAGAAAGTGGGTTTGAAACAAAACTAAAGGGTCTCGTAATGCATCTGGGGCAAAGAACTCATGCGGTGGGCTTTGCAATAATGTTAAGAGTTGATGTTCAGAAAAACCCGCAGGCTGTTCTGCCAATAATATCGTTAATACTTCCATTAACTCGTTGACGAGCTCTTCTTCAAGATTAAGCGGCTTGATAATGGCCTATCCTTTTATCGTTTTACTCAGTTATAGTAACTTCATCTCATTATCTTAAGTATATGACAAAAATTCTGATGACAGACAGTAAAGAAAAAAAACCATTACCTAGGCGCGCCCATCTCATCACGCCACGTGGCGAGCAGCAGATGAAAGACGAACTTGATTTCCTGTGGCGCAAGGACCGACCCGTGGTAACTCAGCAGGTATCTGATGCTGCAAAGCTCGGTGATCGCTCTGAAAATGCAGAGTACATTTATGGTAAGAAACGCTTGAGGGAAATTGATCGAAGAGTTCGCTATCTGCGTAAGCGACTGGAGATATGTGAGGTGGTCGAGCGGCCTCCGCTGGATGTTGAGCGAATTTATTTTGGTGCTTGGATTGAGCTAGAGGATGATGACGAAACATTATACCGTTATCGAATAGTCGGTGAGGATGAAATAGACTTGCCTAATGATTATATAAGCGTGGATGCCCCGCTAGCCCGCGGTCTGCTGGGGAAGCGGTTGGATGATGAAGTCGAGGTGCGTCTTCCAAAAGGGGATGTGAATTATTGCATTGTTGCCATTCACTATGAGCAGCCTAACTGGGATAGGAAAACTTGGTATCAAGCCCCTTCGGTATTGAAATTCGATAGTTAACGGCCTTATAGACAGTAAGAAAGCATGTAAAAAGACTGACGCAAGCGGCGTATTAATTGATAACTGCTAACCTTAAGTTAAGTCGTAAATTAATTGAGGCCTACATGCAGTATCCAAATGTATTGGTGGTGATTTTATCCCAGTTATTCGTCTCTTTCTGGATGATGAGTGCAAATGCTGAGGATTTAAAACTGAAAGAGTTGTATAAAATGTCGCCCAATATTCAAACCATAAAGCAGGTTTGTCCTTGGCGCTCTTCTACGACAAAGGGCATTATTCGTTTAATGCAGGTAGAAGAAAAGGGAGCCCATAAACTCTATGTGCAATGGCTGCGTGAAGGCATTGCCGGTACCGCTCAAACGCCCATCTCAACGATAGGTATTAGTGAGATCAATGATCAAGGTTATTATCGCTTTGATTTGCCTGGTGGTCGCTTGATGGCGGGTGCTTGTTCGATCGAAACCATTATGGAGGATATTGTTGACGAGCGTCGTTTACGATTAACCCTCTATTTAACTGGGCCGGGTAAATACGAAGTGCATTTGACCCGGTTATTAGACGGGACCCTAGAGTCCCTACACGATTAAGGCTGAAAGTCCTGAACAGCATCTTCCAGCGATGAGGATGCCGTTTCAATCACTGTATCATCCTCTACATCTTGCGCTTCTGCGGATTCTAAATTGAATAATGGCAAGCGTTCACCTAGGTGAGACTTCTCTTGTTGCTGCTGTAAGTTCTTAAAATCAAAAAGCTCGGTATCGGCCAATTGTGATGGCGCAATGTTCGCGATGGAGCGGAAAATATTCTCACTACGTCCAGGTTGATCCTTTTCCCAATCAGTCAGCATTTTTTTAATGTTCTGGCGCTGTAGATTCTCTTGGGAACCACAAAGGTTACAAGGGATAATCGGGAACTCTTTCAGGCGGGCAAACTCGGCAATATCGGTCTCTTTGCAGTAGGCAAGTGGGCGAATTACGACGTTTTTCTTATCATCACTCAAAAGCTTAGGTGGCATAGATTTAAGCTTGGCGCCGTAGAACATATTTAAAAATAACGTTTCTACAATATCGTCTCTATGGTGCCCTAAGGCTATTTTATTTGCGCCAATGCTCTCCGCGTAACCATATAAGCTGCCTCGACGTAAGCGTGAGCACAGAGCGCAGGTCGTTTTACCTTCGGGTACTTTCTCTTTCACCACGCTGTAGGTGTCTTTTTCAATGATGTGGAAATCAACACCTATTGATTCAAGATAAGCAGGTAGTATGTGTTCAGGGAATCCCGGTTGCTTCTGGTCCATATTAACCGCGACTAGATCAAAGTGAACCGGCGCACTTTTCTGCAAGCTTAATAAGATATCTAGCATAGCGTAAGAATCTTTGCCGCCAGACAGGCATACCATTATTTTATCGCCATCTTCGATCATGGTGTAATCTTCAATCGCCTTGCCAACATTGCGACGGATGCGTTTATTCAGTTTATTGAATTCCAGTCGTTGCTTTTGATCTAAAGATTCAATCAGCGAAGGGGAATCTGGTGACGATGGTGATGATACTTGCGACATGCCTACTCCGAGGTGCTATATCAAAAATGATGCGATAGCGCAGAAGGCAGGACTTATAGCAGAATGAGGGATCAGAGACTAGTATTGAATTGCATTTTGCAAGTAAGTCTTATATCAATTTAGCAAAATAACAACTACGCTGCGATCTCTTGTTCAGTGATATAGCGGTTAAAATTCTCATTAAAGTCTTTGATGCTGCTATTGCTGCGAGGGTGATAAAAGCGTTTCCAGAGACTCGCTAGGCCATCAATATCACTTTTCTTAGGTAAGCAAAACTCTTCATGGCGAGCATACATAAACCACGCAATAGCCGTCGCGTACGACAGGTTAGTGGCTAATTCGGCATGAGGCTGGGAAAGGAAATCATGTTGACTTGCAAGACCCCGAACTAGGCTGGCCATATCACTGTGTTGAGCTAGGTGATCATCCCAGATATGGCGGTGTGACAAGCTATGAATCTGATAAATACCTAGGGCACGCTGACCTGCGGGCTTCAAGTGCGAGCCTAAACCGGATTCTTGAGCTGCGGTTGCCAATAGAAGGTTCTCCGCTGCCTTACTATAAACCCCTAAGCGTTTAAGTGTGGGTTTAATAACCCATTGGCGAAGTTCGTTTGCGCAAATTCCCATGTGTCTCTCCTGAAGAGTCTATCTTCCTTGGTAGGCAGCACTTATTGGGCCAAAACCCTATAATCTCTATACCTTAGAGCATGAATGAACGACTTGTCTAATTTTTATGCAAAAAAAGTCAAAAAAAGGCGGGTTTTACTATTGACAGTAACAAAGTCAGAGTAGAAAGGGGTTGCAGGATGATGTTAAGAAAAAAATGGATTAATTAGAGCCAAAACCATAAAAAAGTTGAGCGGCAATAATACGTCAGTATTAGCCACTCTATTGGCAGCCATTAATTATGGCTGCAATCAGTACGTTCTTCTTCTGAACAACCTGCCATGGCATATAAAGTTTTAGCATCTAAAAGAGTGATCTCTTTACCTTGAGTCGCGATCAGTTCTGTTTTTTGGAAGCGGGTAAATACTCGGCTAACGGTTTCAACAGCAAGCCCTAGGTAATTACTGATATCGACACGAGACATTGATAAGCGGAACTGGGTATGAGAGAAACCGCGACGAACAAAACGCTCAGAAACATCCACTAAGAACGAAGCAATACGTTCTTCAGCATTCTTTTTACTCAACAGCATCATCATATTCTGGTCATGACGGATTTCGCCACTCATGGTGCGCATTAACTGACGACGTAGTTCTGGCATATCATCGGATAATAAATCCAACTGAGAAACTGGGATTTCACAAACCGTAGTAGTTTCTAATGCTTTAGCCGTGAGTGGGTAGGTGCCACTATCGTATCCAGAAAGGCCAATAAGCTCACTGGCTAGGTGAAAGCCAGTAATTTGCTCTTCACCGCCTGCGGCGATTGTATAAGTCTTTAGCGCACCGGTTCTAACGGCATAGACAGATTGAAAAGCTTCACCTTGTTGAAATAAGATTGCGCCTTTTTGAATCGGTCGGCCACGACGAATAATATCATCCAGCTTATCCATATCGTTATCATTTAAAGATAGCGGTAAACATAACGAGTTAAGTGCACAGGTTTGACAGTGTGGTTGGGTTCCACGGCTGATTTTCACGGCAGGAGATGAAGTTGGCATAATAATCCTCGCTAGCTGAAACACTTATAGATAGTGTGCTTTTTAATTGACGACATAATGGGTTTCATTGGCGGATATGTCAACAATTGTCATGTGGGTTTTTAGGGCAAACCTTACCAAATTGCCATTAGTGTCCAACTTCCGTAAATAATCAGTAAAACTCCTGCCAATTGGCGGAAATGTTTATGTTGGATAAACCGGTTTAATTGACGAGCAAAAATTCCTGCAGCTAAAATCCCTGGCAAGGTTCCAAGGCCAAAACAGAGCATGGTTAATGCCCCCATGGCAGGCTGTCCATTAGCCGCGACCCAAGCTAACGTACTGTAGATTAAGCCGCAGGGTAACCAGCCCCATAATAAGCCAAGAGCGAGTGCTTGAGGCTTAGTTTTAATGGGGATGAGTTTGCGGGTAAGTGGTTGTATGTAGCGCCAGATAAATTGACCAGCTGATTCTAGGCGAGTTAATAGCATCCACCAACGGGCGATATAGAACCCCATCAGTATCAACAGGCTACCTGCAAAGGTGCGTAATATTTGTTGAGCAATCTGGTGGCTATCGGCAATCCAAAGGCCTAGTAACGATACAATGAGGCCTGCTGTCGCATAACTAATGATTCGGCCAAAATTGAATAGTAAGAGGAAAGAATAGTTACTTTTTCCGTTGCCAGAGCTGCTAGCTGCAGCGGCAATGCCGCCACACATGACTAGGCAGTGGCTTGCGCCCATTAAGCCCAACAGGATAGCGGTGATTAATGATAACGGTTCAATCATTTTTTCAGTTGATCGTCATCATCAAATAAGATGCGATGAGCAGGAGAGTCTAGGTCATCAAACTGACCACTTTTAATTGCCCAAAAAAGCACGCTGATTGCGACACCGACAATTAGAATGGAGAGAGGGATTAAAATATAAATAATATCCATAAAAACTAAATACTCACGTGTTTTTTATCCGCTGAAAGTAGGCGCAATGCATTGCCAACGACTATCAAAGAACTTAAAGACATACCGATGGCTGCAGCCCAGGGGGGAATAAATCCAGTCGCCGCTAAGGGCAATGCTAAGACATTATACAATAAGGCCCAATAAATGTTCTGTCGAATTATACGACTGGACTTCTTCCCCTTGCTGAGAGCATGCAGTATCGTCAGTAGGCTGTTATTGGTAATCACCGCATCAGCATTGGTTTTGGTTAAGTCGCTGGCTTGACCAATTGCAACAGCGATATCAGCGCGAGCAAGGGCTGGAACGTCATTGATACCATCGCCGACCATCATCAACTGCTCCCCTTGCTGTTGCCATGTAGTGGCAATTTCAAGTTTTTGCCCAGGGCTTAATCCTTTGTGAAAATCATCAATAGCCAATGCTTCAGCGACGGCTTTAACTTGAGCGCTAGGATCCCCAGTTAAGATTGAAACCTTTATTCCCCAAACCTTTAGTTGTTGGATCATCGGCAGCGCTCCCTTTCTAAGGGAATCTGACAAGGCAAACCAGTAGAGGGGCTTATCTTGATTGGCCAATAATAACCACTGGCGATCATCGTCAATGGGGGGAGATAGTGGCACACGAGGAAAGGCGAAATCAGCCCGACCAATACGGTAGGTGGTATTTTCTAGACCTTCGACGTTTAATAATCGTCCTTCTACGCCTTGACCCGTCACTTGCTCAATATTGTCGGTTTGATAAAGCACCAAGCTGGTAAAAGCACGCGCAATGGGGTGATTACTGTATTGTTCAAGAGACGCCGCAATCATCAAGGCTTGTTGCGATGTTAATGAGCAGTCTTCGTGAGCAGGTAAAGATTGCTCTAAGCTTAATTCTCCCCGTGTAAGCGTGCCTGTTTTATCAAACACAATACGATCAACTTGATTCAGGCCTTCTAAAACATGGCCTTTACTGATGAGAAAGCCTTGCTCTCTAAGAGACGCAGTTGCCGCCGTTAGTGCTGTTGGGGTGGCCAGTGAGAGTGCGCAAGGGCAGGTGACGACTAAAACCGCTAATGTGATCCAGAATGCTTGGCTAGGGTCGATGTACAACCAAGTAATGGTAATGCCTGTGGCGATAATAAGAACGGCTGCGACAAAGCGTGAAGCCACTTTATCGGCAAAAATAGCAATAGCGGGTTTCTCTTGCTGAGCTCGGTCCATCAAGCGCATGATTGTATTGAGTTCTGCATCTGCACCTGTCGCGGTAACACGCATCAATAATTGACTTTCAACGTTATGAGTGCCGCCAATTAGGCAGTCACCAATAGATTTGTCGATGGGGAGGTACTCACCCGTTAGCGCTGCTTCATCAACCGCACTGGTACCTGATTCAACGACGCCATCGGCGGGAATTTGTTGTCCTGGCTTAATTAAAAGTAAATCGTCGACTTGGATATCTGAACTGGCAATAACGATATCGCCTTCAGGTGTCGATTTTGTTGCAGCGGAAGGCATTAAATCTAATAAGTTATTACCGGCCTGAGTCATACGGTGACGGGCGCGCATTTCGAAGAAGCGTCCAGTAAGTAGGAAAAAGGTAAACATGCAGACCGAATCAAAATATATTTCAGGCCCTTGATTGAAGGTACTCCAAACACTGGAGAAATAAGCCAGTAAAATGGCAATAGAGACGGGGACGTCCATCGTTAGGTGGCGCGTTTTCAGATCGCGGATGGCGGCATTGAAAAAAGGACGTGCGCTATATAATACGACCATAGTTGCAAATAGCATTGAAGCGCTGCGGAGAAAAATTTCATATTGTTCTAAAATGCCCTGCAATTCACCCACGTAGAGAGGGACAGCTAGCATCATTACTTGCATTGTGGCAAAACCTGCGACTGCTAAGCGGCGGAAAGCAGTTTTGCTCTCTTGAACTCTCTGTTCTTCAGCTTGTGTGGCCGAGAAAGGATGAGCTTGGTAACCTAATTGATGAATTTCTTCGAAGATTTGCGAGAGCTTAACATCGCTATCTTGCCATTTGACCAGCAGTCGATGAGTGGTCAAGTTGAGGCTGGCACTGATAACATGTTCAAGTTGTTTAAGGCGATGTTCAATTAACCAAGCACAGGCGGCGCAACTAATGCCGGATATAACGAGAATAGCTTCGGCTTCAACTTGTTGCTGAGCATTTTCCTGACGAATAACAAAAGGTTTTTGAATTGCGGCTTCATCATAAAGTTTAAGTTCTGTACGCACTTCGTCACTGGCATTACGCTTTTGCTGAGGTGAAACCTCGGGTAAAGCAGTGCGGTGGCGGTAATAATCTTTTAACCCACTTGAGATGATTGTATCTGCCACCGCTTTACAAGCGGGACAGCACATAGTTTGATCTTCACCATCGATTTTTAATGACCAACGATTGCCTTCAAGGGCAATTTCACCACAGTGGAAACATACGTTTTGGCTCATGGCTACTGGCTAAGAGTCAGTGGCTTGCCATTTTCAATTAGAGCTTCATCTTTAACCATCCACTCTTGCTCAGGGCTTTGTAACCAGAGTTTACGCTTACCAATATGGCTGCTTTCAGCCAGTCCCAAATAACTGCCATCAGTCATTTGTTGAAGTAATACGGTTTCGTCTTTGGTTTCTAATGTTGGATGAATGAGTTGAATGCGCAAAAAGCTAGGCTGGTCATCTAAATAGCCCGAAAGCGTTACTCGGATCTCTTCTTGGTTATAAACCATGTCGGCTTTAACTTGTAGCCGCTTTGCTTTATCGATAAAGGTATTATTTTCTGTGTACGCCATACCATCTTTGTAATAGCTATCGCTTACTAGAGAATCTTTTCCAGTGACGGCGAGGGTGATGATAACCATACCCCAGCAGATTGCTATGATAGGAACGCCGGCCACAAGTAACATCCAAGGTTCTTTATACCAAGGCGTGAAGGTCTCATCAGATTTCTTTAGTGGGGAATTCATAGTGTTCTCAGAGATTTTACAGGTCGATAAAATGAGCCGCCAAGTTTAACCACTTGGCAGCCATGGGGCTAGTATAGTTACGTAAAGCGCTAGTATTAATGCTGAATATTAGTTAATTGGTGCAATAAAACGGGTTTCTTCACGCGCGACCTCATGTTGAGACTCTTGTTCAGTAATCACAAATTCAATATTGGTTTTACTGCGGGTTAAATTTCCGGGGTCAATTTCGATATTGATCGGGAAAGAACGCATTTCATTACTCTTTAAAACAACCAGTTTAGGGGCGTCGGTGATTAAATCTTTCAATCCCACTATTTTAACTTGGTAGGATAGCTGGCTTTGAGTCATGTTCATCATGTCTAAAGTATAGGTATTTTGTACCGTATCATTGGGCGTAAGCTGATAAAGGGCGCCGCGGTCACGACTGATATCTAGCTCAAAAGCCGTGCGTGACGCTAGCGCATAAACCATGCCTAAACACATAAGAGTTAAGACTAAGGCATAGCCTATTAAGCGAGGGCGCATAAAGTGTGTCTCTCCTCCCTCTAGCGCGTGTTCTGTGGTATAGCGCACTAACCCCGGCTCATAACCCATCTTATCCATAATCGAGTCACAGGCATCAATACACAAAGCGCAGCCGATGCATTGATACTGTAAGCCGTCGCGGATATCAATGCCGGTTGGACAGACTTGAACGCAAAGTGAGCAATCAATGCAGTCGCCGAGTCCTTTTGTTTTATAATCAGCAGTTTTCTTACGCGGGCCACGACCTTTTTCGCCTTCTCCACGTTTTTCATCATAGGAAACGATTAAAGTATCTTGGTCAAACATAACCGACTGAAAGCGAGCGTAAGGGCACATATGAATACATACTTGCTCACGTAACCAGCCGGCATTCAGGTAAGTTGCTAAGGTGAAAAAGCCAACCCAGAATGTTTCCCAGCTGTTTAAGTTAAAGCTTAATAGATTTGGTACAAGCTCACGTACAGGAGAGAAGTAACCAATGAACGTGAGGCCTGTTGCCAGTGCTAATAACAGCCAGAGAACATGTTTTGTACCGCGACGAATGAATTTTTCTAGGCTCATTGGAGCCTTGTCCATTTTGATGCGTTTATTACGAGATCCCTCTGTTTTTTCTTCGATCCACATGAAAACAAATGACCAAGAGGACTGTGGGCAGGTATATCCGCACCAAATTCGACCAGCTAGATTGGTAATTGTAAATAAGCCGTAGGCCGCAATAATTAGTAAGCCAGAGAGTAAGAAGAAGTCTTGTGGCCAAAAAGTGATGCCAAAAAAATGAAACTGGCGAGCGGATAAATCAAATAGGATAGCTTGACGGTCTCCCCAGCTTAACCAGGAAGTTGCAAAAAACAGAGCCATCAAGCCCCATAAACTATATGAACGTATTTTTTGGAATAAGCCATGGATCTCCCGAACCTGTATTTTTCCCTGCTCATATAAAGGTAGAGTCTTATCTGGGGTGATATTTGTAACAGGGATACTCTTAACAGTATCTTTTTTAGCAGGAGTATTGCTCATGTGAACGTGCCTTAACAAAAGAGGTGAAGCTATATAACTGTTCAATTATAAAGATCAGTATGGAGCGCGCATACAAAAAAAGCGACCCTAAGGTCGCTTTTTCTGAGTTTCTTGAGCTAGCTCAAGAATCACTAAGTGATTAACTACTTAGTGTCTTCTTTGTAAGACAAAGAATATACGTAAGCTGCCAATACGTGGATCTGCTCCTTAGAGAAGCGATCTCCTTGCGCTGGCATTTTACCACTACGACCGTTGCGGATTGTAAATTCAATCTGCTTAGTCGACCCACCGTATAACCAAACATTATCAGTTAGGTTAGGAGCGCCTGTAATAAGCATTCCTTTAGCATCTGCACCGTGACAAGCAGTACAAGCTTGAGCGAAAACACCCGCACCAGCTTCTGCTTGGGCAGCGTCGTACGTAAGGTCATCATCATTCAGACTACGTACATATTGTGCAGTCTGAATAATTTGCTCATCGGTCATTGTAGGCATCAAGCCTTTCGCAGGCATCATACCATGGCGACCATGAGTAATGGTTTTCACGATATCTTCAGGCGTGCCACCATATAACCAATCATTATCGGTTAGGTTAGGGAAGCCTTGTGAGCCTTTTGCGCTAGAGCCGTGACATACAGAGCAGTTGCTCGCGAAGATACGCTGACCTGTTTGTAATGCCTCTTCATTGTTAACCAATTCAACGATAGGGGTAGCTGCGTATTTCTCGAATACAGGGGCAACCTTAATATCAAACTGTTCAACTTCGTTCTGCCATTGAGCTGTTTGGCTCCAAGGAACTTGCTTACCGTCAACTTCGACTTTTAAGAAGCCGTTCATGTTACCTAAACCGTACGCAGCGATATAAGCCACTGCGAAAACGATCGTTGCCCAGAACATCATTACCCACCAGCGAGGTAGCGGATTATCATACTCTTCAATGCCATCATATACATGGCCAGTGGTTTCAGTGGTTTCCCCATCGTCTGTTTGGTTGCTGGCGAATCGTATCAACAAGCCACAGGCGATTAGGGTGCCAAATACAATGGCAAATACCCAAATGTTCCAAAATGTACTTAAAGCATCCATAATTTTTACTCCGACCCTTTATCGTCGTTCGTGTTTTTTTGCTCTACGCTGCTATCACTTTCTTTCTTTTCGGCGGCATTTTCATCGTCGTCCATAAAAGGGATCATGCCATCATCTTCAAAGCGATCTTTGCGGCGAGAGCTATAAGCCCAAGCCACAATGCATAAAAATGAAAACAGCGCAAAAACAGTACCTAAACCACGAATGTCATTAATATCCATGAATTATTGCTTATCTTTCATGACGGTGCCTAGCTGCTGTAAATATGCAACTAAGGCTTCTATTTCACGAATACCATCAACTGCAGCTTTTGCCCCTTCAATGTCAGCATCAGTGTAGGGAACACCTACAGTACGTAACGCTGTCATCTTCTTAGGTGTATCGCGGCCATCAACTTTATTTTCAAATAACCAAGGATAAGAAGGCATGATTGACTCAGGAACAACATCACGAGGGTTGTACATGTGAGCACGGTGCCACTCATCTGAATAACGCTCACCAACACGTGCCAAGTCAGGACCAGTACGCTTAGAACCCCATAAGAATGGATGCTCATAAACGAATTCGCCAGCACGAGAGTAAGTGCCATAACGCTCAGTTTCAGCACGGAACGGACGAATCATCTGAGTATGGCATACATGGCAGCCCTCTCGGATGTAAATGTCACGACCTTCAAGCTGAACGGCGTTTAGAGGCTTTAAACCTTCAACAGGTTCGTTAGTATTTTTGTCCCAAAAAAGCGGAACTACTTCTACCAAACCACCCCAGGCAATAGCAATAACGATCAATACGATCATTAAGCCAATATTTTTTTCAATAATGTCATGTTTCATATTAGCAGTACTCCCTATGCCTGAGCTGTCACAGCATTTTCGCTGCGATTAACTGTTTTATAAACGTTATAAGCCATGATCAGCATGCCCGTTAGGAACAACGCACCGCCGATAACACGAACAATATATCCAGGGATTGAAGCTTCAACACTTTGCACGAATGAGTAAGTCAAAGTACCGTCAGCATTCACTGCACGCCACATAAGACCTTGCATGATGCCGTTTACCCACATCGCTGCGATATAAAGAACCGTACCAATTGTAGCTAGCCAGAAATGCACATTGATTAATTTAGTTGAGTGCATCGCGCCCGGTTTAAGGCCAAATAAAATTGGAATCAGGTGATACATAGCACCGATAGATACCATCGCAACCCAACCTAGTGCACCTGAGTGAACGTGACCAATGGTCCAGTCGGTATTGTGCGATAACGCGTTAACCGTCTTAATAGCCATCATTGGACCTTCGAAGGTAGACATACCGTAGAAAGACAGGGATACCACTAAGAAACGTAAAATTGGATCGGTACGCAGTTTGTGCCAAGCACCTGATAACGTCATCATTCCGTTGATCATACCACCCCAAGAAGGAGCCAGTAGAACCAAAGACATAACCATACCGGCCGTTTGCGCCCAATCTGGTAAAGAAGAATAGTGAAGGTGGTGAGAGCCAGCCCAAACGTATAAAGAAATCAATGCCCAGAAGTGAACAATGGAAAGGCGATAAGAATATACAGGACGTTCAGCTTGTTTGGGAACGAAGTAGTACATGATGCCCAAGAAACCTGCGGTTAAGAAGAAACCAACAGCGTTATGTCCCCACCACCACTGAACCATTGCATCAACCGTACCTGCGTATGCAGAGTAAGATTTGAACATAGTCACTGGGATAGCGATGTTGTTGCCTACATGTAAAACAGCAACCATGATCATGAAAGCCGCGAAGAACCAATTAGCCACATAAATGTGCTTTTCTTTACGCTTCATAATGGTGCCAATAAAGTTTACGCAATAAGTAACCCAGACAATGGCAATTAAAATATCAATTGGCCATTCTAGTTCAGCGTATTCTTTAGTAGAGGTTAAGCCCATTGGCAGCGTGATTGCTGCGCAAATGATAACGGCTTGCCATCCCCAAAACGTAAACGAAGCCATGGTGTCTGAAAACAGACGAGTCTGACAAGTACGTTGTACGATGTAGTAGGAGGTTGCAAATAATGCAGAACCACCAAAGGCGAAAATTACAGTATTGGTATGCAGTGGACGTAAACGACCAAAAGAAAACCAAGGGGTATCAAAGTTTAGTGCCGGCCATGCAAGTTGGGCAGCAATAAGTACACCGACGGCCATACCGACGATGCCCCAAACTACAGTCATAATGGCAAATTGTCTTACCACTTTGTAGTTATATTCGGGGTGATCAAATGCAGTGCTCATGATCAGATTCCATTTAACAGCGAGGATTGAGGGTTTAAAAAACGGCGCAATTATGGTCTTTCATACGCAACTTTGCAAATGAAGGATCATAAAACGCGTAACTAAAACAGCAGCTTAGCGCTTTTGAGTCAGTTCTAGGTTAATAAATGAACATCTTTAGTGCTTCCTATACCGAACGACCCTGTGCCAGTATGCAAAAATGTGTCAAAAATTGTCCTAGATGAGAATAATAGAAGGCTTTGCTAAGGTTTTCTTGATCTGAGGCAATTTTTGTTTGTTAATTGGCTTAATTGATCTAATTAAGAGTAAATATTGTGGAACTTTTACAAAATGGCCCGAAGGATGGCCCTGTTTATCTATTTGCCCATGGTGCGGGTGCGGATATGAATTCAGAGTTCATGACGCAAGTTGCTGAAAAACTTGGCGAAAAAGGAGTTCGAGTAGTTCGCTTTAATTTTCCTTATATGATTAAACGTGCGGAAGATGGTAAACGACGTCCACCGGATCGTGCCCCTAAGCTGTTAGCCGCCTACGAAGAAGTTATTCAACATCTAGGCTGTCCGGTTGTTATCGGTGGGAAATCTATGGGAGGACGAATGTCATCGATGCTATTAGCTGACAATGCATTACGCCCTGAGGAAGACCGATTAGCGATATTGGGGAGTGCTTGTCTAGGCTTTCCATTTCACGCTCCAGGTAAAGAACCTAAAGATCGTTTAGACCATCTTGAGGCTTTAACTCAGCCACTATTAATCGTGCAGGGCAGTCGAGATACGATGGGTACTAAAGAAGAAATCATTGACTACATAAATGAAAAGCGAATCAGCTCGTCCATTCAAATGGCATGGCTAGAAGACGGAAATCATGATTTAAAGCCGAGAAAAGTATCAGGTTTCAGCCACCAAGAGCACATTGAAAGTGCCATCGAGCAGGTGGCTGAATTTGTATTTAAATTACAGCGCTAAATTATGCGGTTAGCACAGTGATTTTTTCTGATGTGGTTAAAATTGGCTGAATGGCGGCAATGACCTTGCGGCGCTCTTCAGACCCTTGCCACTTCTGCCAAGAAATTAAATTACTCCAGTTGGTAATAATGACTCTGTGGTTCTCATCATTGGCATCTTTGAAATTGGCTCCAGAAATATAACCCGGTGCTTCAAGAATCGCACGCAAAGTATCTTTAATTGCTGCGTCGTATGTGGATTCCATGTCCTGAGCGATCTTGCGCTCAATAATTACCTTAATCATTGTCCTACCTTAATGAATATTATTAAAAATTGACCCTACAGTTATGTTATAGGGTCTAGGAGAGCATTTTTCAATCGAATAATCAGTAAAGTTAAGTCGGCGGAAATTATGAGTGACGATTCATTTAAAATTATCGGGGCTCATCAACTTAATCCTGCATTAGAATTGATAGTGGGCGCTAATAGTCACAATATCTAAGTCAATATCGACATTGGACAATTTAGTTGAAAAAACACCGGTAGAGTGAGGAAGTACGCCTTCTACATGGTCATAGGTTAACCGAGCCTCAAGTCCTTTAATAATTCTAAATTCTCCACCTAGACTATAGATAGGGAGAACCTTACTCCAATGTTGGTCGTCATCGTCGCGGGATCCGAAGTAACCGTCCAGGTCATCATCATCGTCCCAGGAACTGGAATTCTCGGAATCGGATTCATATTTCTCGGAGTAACTAAAATAGGTATAACCTGCTTTTGCAAATAACGAAAAACGTGTGTGAAATTGAATGTTTATTTTAGGCATGACAGTAAACATAAAATAAGACGAATCTAATAATCTGTCTTGCTTTTTAACCACATCATTGATTTCTACAATCGAACTTTCTAGCCCTAACCAGTCAACGAAATTCACTCCCCAGTAGACCCCGGCTATAGTCGATGCGGGTGATTTTTCATAGCGATTATCGCTATCTTTTGCTTGCGTAGAGTTGCCAGCGAGTGCTCCAACATACCAGCCCTTATTATCGTTGAGCTTAATCAATCGATCATCTGCGGTTGAGCTGAATGATGCAAGTGAGAGGAGAGAGAGCAGGAAAACAGTTGCGTAGTGCATTAAAAGTCCTTGTAAAATGCTGGGTGTGGTTTTGAATCCGCGGCAGATTATGTATATTCAATAGAAATGTCAATAACTGAGCAGATGTTTCTTGAATACACTTTGAATAACAGGCAATAAAGCGATCACGAAAAATAAACTCCCCGTCACTAGCATGGTGACATAGCCATCTTTGTTCGAGAGAAGCTCATAATAAAATAGCAACTGTTCAATAAGGCTAATTATTAATCCCAAAGCAATTAACGTCGCTTTACTGCAAGTAAGTCGCTTGCCAAAGAATCTTGCAAGACCATAGCCCATTACAGGGAAAAAAGACCAAATCAAAAACACAATCACTGAGAAAACGATGGTTAGTGGTGGAATGTTGGCCTTGTAAATGACTTGGGCAACGGGAAAGCTCTGACCGAGCAAAAATCCTAAATACAAAAACGGCATAAATCTCTCTTCTGCTTTAATGTAATGGCTGTGCTGATGACTAATTGAACCCAGTTTATCCTTCTAAAACTTCATTGGCTGAATCTATATCAATATTTAAAACACTAAAGCTAGATATCAGTTCATGCCTGACTTTTAACAATCTAAGCGAGAGAAATCGCTTCTATTTCAGCATATATTGGCGTAAGACTAATAGAGTGCCCTGATATGCGGAGGTGAAAGTGAAAGATAAGTTTCTGACATTATGTTTATTAATGTCTGTTTTCTTTCGTGCCGAAGCCCTTGTACTTGCCAATGGTGAGTGGCCTCCGTTTTTATCGCAACAGCTTCCTGAGTATGGTTTTGCCTCGCATATTGTTACCGAATCTTTTAAGCGAGTTGGGATAAATGTTGAATATGAGTTTGTGCCTTGGAAGCGGGCCGAAACTAAGGTTAAGCATGGACAAATCGATGGTTCTTTAGTTTGGTCTAAGCAGCCTGAGAGGGAAGAGTTCGCTTATTTCAGTGAGCCGGTATTACAACTAAATGAAGTATTATTCACCTTGAAAAAGCGACCATTAGAATGGCAAGAGATCGAAGATTTAAATGGCTTGGATTTAGGCTTAGCATTGGGTTCAACTCCTGGTGTCTTTAAGCAGGCGATTAAGGAAGGAAAGGTTTCCTTGATCCGCACCAAAGACATTGAATCCAGTTTTAAAATGTTATTGAGAGGCCGAATCGATGCTTGTCCCGTCATCGACTCTGTCGGGCATTATTTGCTAAGAACAAAGTTTAGCAAGATGGATCGTGAGAAAATCATAAGTTCGGTGAAAAGCAGTGACGTAGTTTATTATCGCTTAATGCTGACTAAAGCCGATGTGAATAATGCGCGGTTAATCGCTAAGTTTAATCAAGGACTAAAAATGTTAAAAGATACTGGGCGCTATGCGGAATTGGAGAAAGATTTTTATCTGGGGGTGTATGACTAAAAACTAGTGTAATTAAACACTATTAATTCATTAATTTTGCCAATTGTATGGCCAAATCAGGGTCTTGAGTCATCAAAGGCTTAAGCTTTTCATTGGGCAGCCATATCACTTCAACCAGAGTTTCAGCGCGATAGCTGGCAGGACTTAGACTGTTTAATAGTGTTAAGCTGGCGAATGTTTCACCAGGCCCTTTAATATGGCGTTGTAAATTATTATTATTGGTTTTTAAGGTAGCAATACTTCCTCGGCTAATGATACCTATTTTATTTAACAATTTTCCTTGCTGCTTAATCACTTGCCCTTGTTCAAATAAATCGTGTTCAATCATGGCCACCAACTTTTCTTGCGTATTCTGACAAAGGTTTTTTGCCCATGGGATTTGAGTAATTATTTTTTGTTGTTGATCATAATCGAAGTGAGAAATATTCTGCAGTGCTTGCATGCGGCTTTCAACATTTGAAAGTAAGCGCTGTGCTTCTGGGGTATCAAGAACGGCTTGTTTCAATAGCTGACTAATAATACTTCGCTCGCGATTTAATAATAACCGAATGGCTGCTTGAGATTGCAGCTGTTGAATGATTTCAGGGAAGCTTTCACGTAATGATTCAATCCATTGCTGAGTCATGTGTTTATTGTCAGCGACAAGTTTATGTACGGCTAGCGCCGCCTCTGGATTAGGGGCTAAAGATGCAATGTGACTATTAAGAGCCTCTTGAGCTTGGATAAAGCCACGGGCAATATCGTAGCCTAAAGCTAGGCGGTCGAAATACAAATGCAGAAGTATTTGATTGATAAAAGGGTTGTGACGAAGGTATTCAAATATATGAGGGATTTTCCAGCTCTGAAATAATTCTGGTCTAGGGCCAATGCAGGGCTCACCATCCAGTGCATGCTCAACCGCCTCGACTAAACGCTTGGTTGCATGTTTACCCAGCGTACCTTGTTCAAACTGACTCCAATAATCTTTGCGTTCAGTCTCAAGTAAGCGTCGTTGAAAAGCGGTGGCCATATCCTGTGGTGTAATTTCTTCATGGCTTTTGATTTCATTAATCCCTTGCAGCTGGCTTTGATGTTTTACTAGAGTCCAGTTTGCGCCTTTTAGGAATTGGTTCTCCATCATGTTAGGCAGTAGGGCATTGAGTTCAATGCTGATTTTATTTTGAGCCTTATCAACGGTAGCTTGTTTGGCAGGGGGTAAAGCGCTGAGCCCTAATAGTTTTAAAACCAGCCCCATTGTGCTGCCATTAATTAAAATAGTCAGTACAACAATACCTGCGCATAGAAATAAAATGGTGTCTCCTAAAGCTTTAGGGATTAAATCATCGGCGGCTACGGTGAGGGCCAAAGCTAAGGATACGGCGCCTCGCAGTCCACCCCACCAAAGGACGATCGCTTTCTCTCGATTAATACCAATTCCAATGCGCTTCAGTAAAGGGATGAAAACGGTGATGGAAATACCTCGTATAACCAATATACCCAGGTATAAAACTCCGAGTGCTTGCCAGGCTAGAGGATCATCCAGTGGTACGCGAATAGCGACCAAGATTCCGACCAGTAAAAAAATTAATGTATTGGCTATGTGAGCCATCATTTCCCAAAAGTGGTGTAGAAAACCGGTTACTTCAGGGCTAATGCGAGTGCGGCCGATGCTAGCCATTGCAAGGGCGAAGGCGACAACTGCAACGACACCCGAAACGTGTAAGGTCTCAGCAAGGAAAAAAACAGCATAGGCAAAAGCAATCGTTAAAGTAATTTCAATCATTGGGTCATTGAAAATTCTATCTAACCAGAAAATACACAATAAGGCGGTTATGAAGCCAATAATTAAACCCAGAGTCACAACATAAAAGAATTCACCGCCAATGCTCAATGCGCTCATCGATATTGCATTAGATTGAGTTATATCAGTCACGACCCAAGCATAAAATAAGGAGAAGAATACGATGGCTGTGCCGTCATTCAACAGCGATTCACCTTCAGCAAGGTTTCTAATCGTTTTCGTGAACTCACTTCTTTTAATAATGCCACTACGGCGACGGGATCCGTTGCGCTGATTAAGGCGCCGAACATTAAGCAGAGTGTCCAGTTCCAATCCCAAGGAAATGCCCATTTAGCTAATCCAGCTGTTAATCCTGTTGCGAGCATCAGACCAGGTACTGCCAGAATGGCAATTTGTAAGAACATACGACGAAATAGGTGCACCTCCATAGCGAAGGCACTTTCAAAGATAAGGGTTGGTAAAAAGATAAATAGAATTAAATGGGGACTAATATCGGCAATTAGGTCTAATGTTTGAATCAGAGTGGCTTGCTGCAAAAATTCAGAACGGTGTAATAGACCAATACCTATGCCGAGAATCAGGAGCGCGACCGTATAAGGAACCTGACTGCCCTTGAGGGTAAAGCGAACGATGGCACCAATAATCAATGCCAGTATGACAAATAATAGGACTAATAAACCGGTTTCAAAGTGCATAACCCGCCTCAAAAATGGCAGCGTCTACTATTAATATTAGAAGCAAAGTCACGTTATGAGTGGGTTAATGCTAAAGTATGGGGAATTAACTGAGTGTCAGATATACCGATGTTGATCTGGGTCTAGGATTATTTAGTAAACATCTGTATGCTGACCTCTGAATTTAAGAGGTTTTGCCCAAATTATGTTGTCGATTTTCCGTTATTTTTTACTTGCCTGTCACTTTGTGGTCAGTTCTCTGGTGGGTTTTAGCATTATCATTTTCCGACCATTTCATCACAGTAATAGTCGCATTTTGGCGCAGATCTACTCTCAAATTGGACGCCGCATAATTGGCGTGAAAATTATTCACGAGAATGCGGAAGTGATGAAAAACCATGAGCCCTGTGTTGTGGTTGCTAATCACCAAAGTAATTGGGATTTGTTCATCGTCGGCTCAATTGTGCCAAAGCGCATGGTGAGCTTGGGTAAAAAAAGTTTAAAATGGATGCCGTTCTTTGGCCAGGTTTATTGGTTAGGTGGCAACATCTTGGTTGATCGTGGTAATCGAAAAAAAGCGATGGAAGCCATGGCAACAACTAAAAAGGCATTGACTACGAAAGATACGTCAATCTGGTTTTTTGCCGAAGGCACCCGTAATCATGGCAAAAATATGCTGCCGTTTAAGAAAGGTGCTTTTGTGACAGCAGTGAATGCAGGAGTTCCTATCATCCCTGTGTGTACCAGCAGCTACTTGGATGGCTTTAGCCTTGATCGTTTAAATAATGGCACAGCTCGTATGAAAGTATTGCCGCCAATAGCGACTAAAGACTTAACCCTCGATGATGTTGATCAATTGATGTTAGATACTCATCTAGCGATGATGGATGGCATTCAGGCATTGGACGAAGCAAATCAATCTTCGAGCTGATAGCTCGAGATAATTTCTTGATAACGCCCACTTTTTTTCAACTTTTTGAGTCCCGTATTGAAGGCATTAATTAAAGCCTGATGTTCGGGATTACTTCGGTTAGCGGCTAAGAAAACTTCTTTATCAGTAAGGGGGTTGTCGACAAAGCTGATTCTGTCTTGCCAGCTTGGAATATGCCGATCTAGCATAAATCGCATTACATAATGATCATCCAAGGTTAAATCAATTCTTCCTGCTATCAAATTTCGAATGTTATTGAGCAATGAATCGGACTCGATGCGTTCTACGCTCTTCGCCTGTAAAAATGCTGTCTCGTATTGATAACCTAGAATCGTACCAATCCGTTTTCCCTGCAAACTGTTTATACCTTCGTAATTGAATGTTGAGTTTTTGGCCTTAATAAAGCGAATCTCGCTTGAAAAAATTGGTTTACTATATTGTAAGTAAACATTTCGCTCCTCTGTATACCAAGCACCAATTAATAGGTCAGCCCTTTTATTTTTAATCATATCCATAGCTCTTGCCCAAGGCACAAATGTAACTTGTAGGTCATAGCCTTGTGAAAGTAAGGCGGTCCGAGCGATTTCACTAATAAGTCCCTGTGTTGCACTCTCTGGGTCTAATAAAACAGGCCAAGGATCCGTGACAGCGGAGATTACTCGCTTATCAGCAGAAGCTAAGGTAGGAATTAATAATAGTAATACAATGGTGTATAGAAACTTCATAGCGCTCCTTATATTAAAGAAAGGATAGTTGCTGATTAATAATTGGTTAAACTGCCTGCAAGAAAGTCAGCTTCAGCTTTAGCTGTTTAGATTAGCTTTTTTAGGGAAATAGAGATTTGCTGGCTAATCTTAGTATTAATGGGCAAAAGCGTTGAATGCGAGGGGATAAATGCCAATGTTTTGGGGGACTCATCCAGCACAGTACTTTGTTAGGTATGTTGTACATTCATTAGTATTGGCTTTAATGTTGTTATTCTCTTCACTTTCCCTAGGACAGGGGATTAGCCCGAATGTTGAAGTGGTTTCCTTGCAGAAAGGAGATCAAATTCAGTTGTTAGGTCATGCTCGGTTATTAGAAGATGTCGAAGGCAGCTTCAGTTGGCAGCAAGCTTTAGCTCAGAATGAGTGGCTTGATATCAAGAATAATGATTTAAATTTAGGGATTACAGACAGCAGTTATTGGTTTCAGGTTAATTTCACCTATTCAGAGCCACAAACCCGAGTTTTTCAAATTGCCTATCCTTTATTAGATCATGTTGATTTTTATCTTATTGCTCAAAACCAACTTATTAATCACGAAGCGACAGGGGATCATTGGCCTTTAAGCTCTAGAGCAATTCAAGATAAAGATTTTGTATTTTCTCATTATCAAGAAGATGATCAGGTATTGACTTTATTGCTTAGAGTCAAAACACAGGGGACAATGGTATTGCCACTGAATAGTGTCAATATTGAACTTTATGCACAAAATAAAACCATAGAGAATATTGCCTATGGCATCTATTTTGGTATTACGTTTGCCATGTTTTTGTACAATTTCATGTTGTTTATTTACTTAAAAGATCGTACTTACCTTTATTATTGCGCCTTCGTTTTCATCATTTTTATCAGTGCTATTAGTTATACTGGGCATGGATTTTACTGGCTTTGGCCGGAGCATAGTCAACTAAATACATTCATGGCACCCTTGAGTGCCGCCCTCGGTTTTCTCGCTGCAACCTTATTCATTGGCAGTTTTCTACAAATGAAAAAAAGAGGGGAGCAAGGTAGAAAAGTACTCGGCGTCAGTATCGCATTATCAATATTAGTCATATTAGCTTCCATATTATTAAGCTACTCGATGAGCATTAAAGTAATTGCTTTAGTTCAGCTTATATTAACCGCTGTGTTTCTAACTTATTCGATAAGTTTATGGCGTAAGGGAGTATTGGAGGCCAAGTATTTCACCCTAGCTTGGATATCTTTCATTATTGGCAATATGATCAGTTCGACTCGTGTTCTTGGTGTCCTACCTTCGAATAGTTTTACGGTTTACGCTAACTTATACGGTAATGTCATCGAAATGCTCATGTTATCGATGGGGCTTGCTTACCGCTTCGAAAAAATGCGAGAAGTGCAGGCAGGCTTATCAAGAGAGTTACGATTAGCACAGCAAGATGCCATTAAAAATTTAGAGAAATATCGTGATCTATTTCAATATTCACCGGTTGGCTTGTTTCAGTTTGAGCGAAAATACAATCAGTTTCAAACCAATAAAAAAATTAATTTCCTTATGAGTAAAGGGGAGGACGTTCGAGAATTTTTAAAGAATACATTAAGTTTTGGCGATTATAAGAATTTAATTAAGCTTGGGGAAATAAAAGATCGATTGCTAAAAATGGATGGTGATCGTTTTTATAGTTTGTCGCTATTCACTAAAAAGGACCACCTTGGTAAGGTGGTTGAAATAGAAGGAACCTTGTTAGATATTAGTGAGCAAAAGCAAGCTGAAGTGATTAGGATTGATAGTGAAAAAGAAAAATTAAATACATTAACTCAATTAGTTTTTGGTATATCGCATCAGTTTAATACGCCTTTGGGGGTAATGGTTGCGACAGATGAGCTGATTCAGGAGAGTTTAACGTCTATTATTCGTGATATTGAGCAAGGGCAATTAAAGAAAGGCGATCTAATGCAAGTGCTTACTAACATGCAAGATGCATTATCATTATCTTCGACAAATACCCATATTATGGCCGCTATCTTAAAAGACTTACGTTATAGCATTAATACACGCAGCCAATTAAATTTGTCAGACATTAAAACGGCGACGCTGTTTGAAGACTTATTTGGTTATTTCAAATCACAACTTAGCGAGCAAGGTAAAGAATGTGATTTGAACATAAACATAATGACGAATGGAGTTGACTTAATCACGAGTGATTACGATATCCTTTCTGATGCTATATTACGGTTATTTTCTAATAGTTATAATCACGCTTATAGTGAATATGCATCATTAGGAGAAATTACAATACGCCTAGAGCAAGATGAGCGTTTTTACTTTATAGAATATTTTGATGATGGACGCGGTTTGGAAGAAGCAGAGCGCGATAATATTTTTATTCCATTCTTCACAGGTAATAGTCGAAAAAAAGACAACTCAGGTTTGGGCATGTATATACTCCATAATCAAATAGTGAAGGTAATGCAGGGTAAAATTGAACTATTGTCACCAGTAAAGGGTTTTGGTTTGGAAATCCAATTGCCCAAGCACTATGATAAGACCGGTGATAATAGTTTAACAACTTAACGTCTTTCAAATCCCTCCAGCCAAGATGGAAAAATCTGCATCTTTTTGTCTCGTCGATTTAGTTGCTTAAGATCTGAAAAGGCCAGAGTACAAGTTTCAATTCTTTTTCTCGATAAAGAACGACTAAAGAATAATTCACCTAAGGTAAACGCTTGAGATTCAGCAATAATTGATAACTTATTATGCCCCAGCCATTTTCGTGCGAGAGGCCCTGGTATAGCGGCAATAAAAACATCACCATGAAGCAGTAAGGACATAGCACCTAAATAATTTCCTGTTTCATAAACCTTATCTTTTGCTTGCTGAATCCCGGCATTGGCCAATAATTTTAATACCTGCTCGCCGCCTAAATAGGATTGCTGAGAAATGATGGCTAAGCGCTCACCTTCAACACTGCTTAAATTTTTAAGGCTCGTACTGCTTTTGACCAAAATGGTAATTGTTAATGGTTGGTGATCTAGGGCGTATGCTTTCATTAATCGTAGGTAGGCTGGCTGATCGTTTGTAATAGGCTGTGTAGTAAAATAAATGTCGCTATTAATTTGGCTATTTATATCAATATCCTTAGGGCCCTTTGTTAATACGCGTATCTCACAATCTTGCTGAGCCATATAGTTCTCAAATTGAGAAATTGCATTAGGGCTTAAGCGTCCACCTTCGGATAAATCTAAACGCAAGCCAAGGGGCATCGCTTTCACAGCTCCAGAGCTTGCTAAGCAAATCAGCACTAAAAGAACGTTAAGTATATAGATGGGCATTGTTTTTAAGCCATGTTATCTGAATTTAAACAATCTACTGCAGTCACTGCTTTCCTTCTTGATGCGTATCAAGGAGAAAGTAATTTAATTACCAATCTGATTTTTCTTAATCTATATCAACTTTTATAAAACCATATCTAGTATCTTGAGTTTGTCATTAGTACTACATATAGTGATTTATTCATCTTTTATACGTGGGTTATTCCAAGGGATAAGGTTATGAGCGAAGATTTAATCGGTGATCAGTTGGTTAATTTAAACAAGGAAAGGCAAGAGAAACCGCTTGAGGGGGCGGAATCTTTTGTATTACCACTGCAAGATGCGTCCATGGACATTTGGGATAGCAAGTACCGACTAAAGTCTGCTGATGGCAAGTCACTAGATCAAGATATTGAGGCGACATTTAAACGTGTAGCGAAAGCAATATCGGACGTTGAGAAGAATAAAGCGCTACAAGTAAAATGGCAGAAAAAGTTTGAGTGGGCCATGCGTTGGGGAGCAATTCCTGCGGGTCGAATAATGTCGAATGCAGGTGCTGCAGAGCACAAGCCGGCAACATCGACAATTAATTGTACGGTATCCGGCATCGTTGAGGATTCGATGCGAAGTATATTGGATAAGGTGCAGCAGGCAGGGTTAACCCTTAAAGCGGGGTGTGGTATTGGTTATGAGTTTTCAACTCTGCGGCCAAAAGATGCCTTTGTAAACGGCGCAGGCGCTTATACATCCGGCCCACTCTCATTTATGGATATCTTTGACAGGATGTGTTTTACCGTTTCTTCGGCAGGAGGGCGACGAGGTGCGCAGATGGCGACGTTTGATGTTTCGCACCCAGATGTTTTAGATTTTATAAAAGCAAAGCGAGAAGACGGACGCTTACGGCAGTTTAATTTGTCGTTATTAATTACCGACGAATTCATGCTGGCGGTTAAAAATAAATCACCTTGGCCGCTGGTATTTCCATTGTGCGAAAAAGAGCAGAAGCGTGAAGCATTGGATTTAACAGATTCCAAGCAAGTCATTTGGCGAGACTGGCCAGTGCAAGAGGATTACTTGGTTAATGATCTAGGGCAAGTTGCTTGTAAAGTCTATCGCACCATAGCGGCCGAAAAATTGTGGAATGTCATAATGAGTTCTACCTATGATTTTGCCGAGCCTGGATTTATATTGATTGATAAAGTCAATCAAATGAATAATAACTGGTTCTGCGAGAACATCCGCGCTACTAACCCTTGCGGAGAGCAGCCACTTCCTCCTTATGGTAGTTGTTTATTGGGGTCTATTAATTTAACGCGATTTGTTGATCGTCCATTTACCGAGCAGGCTCAATTTAATTGGGTGAAATTTAAGCAAGTTGTCGCTATTTTTACCCGAATGTTAGACAACGTTGTAGAAATTAATGGCTTACCCCTATCAGAGCAAGCCCATGAAATTCGTAATAAACGCCGTCATGGTATGGGTTATTTAGGCCTAGGTTCATCAATCACCATGTTAGGCATGCAATACGGTGATGAAGCTTCACAACTTTTCACTGAAGAAGTTACCCGTCAGCTAGCCCTTGTTGGTTGGCAGCAGGGCTTAGCGCTTGCGAAAGAGAAGGGCCCAGCTCCAATTATGGAGGAGCTGTTTGAGCTTAAAAATGCACACTTTCGCCAGCGCCCTGAATTGGCTAGCGATGGTTATAAGCTGGGCGATAAGGTTAAAGGCAAGGTTTTGCACGCTAAATACAGCCGTTATATGCAGCAGTTGAGTGAAGAAGATCCGCAATTAATTAAAGACCTTGAGTTGGTAGGATCGCGCTTTAGCCACCATAGTTCTATTGCACCGACAGGAACAATCAGTTTATCGGTGGCGAATAATGCCAGTAATGGTATCGAGCCCAGTTTTGCCCATCATTATGCCCGCAATATTATAAAGCCAGGGCGTAAGACCAAGGAAAAAATTGACGTTTATTCTTACGAGCTACTCGCATATCGAGCTAAATTGGGGTTAGCCGAAGGAGAGAGAGTGGGAAGTGAGCTGGATTTGCCCAATTATTTTATTACTTCAGATGCCGTAACTCCACAGCAGCATGTAGATATACAAGCCGCAGCGCAGAAATGGATAGACTCTTCTATATCTAAAACAGCCAATGTACCCAGTGATTATCCATTCGAAAAATTCAAGCATATTTACCAATACGCTTACGACAAATCTCTTAAAGGCTGCACAACCTTTCGTTTTAATCCTGAGGTTTTTCAGGGCGTACTCGTGCAAGAGAAAGATCTCGAAAATACCCTATATAAGTTCACCTTAAGTGACGGCCAGGTTGTAGAGCTAAAAGGGAATGACATGGTGGAATACGATGGTGAAACTCATAGCGCTGCCAATCTTTACGATGCTTTGAAAGAAGGCTATTACGGCAAGTTATAACGGAATTAAGGAATAATAAAATGTTGAAAATTGATAAGAAAATAACGGCTTATGAGGTCGTTGATCTGGAGTCCGTGAAGCTTGCCCAGCATAACGCTGGTCAAGGTCAAAGCGCTGAGACTGATATTGAACAAATGCATGAGAGCCTCAAGCGTCCAGAAATGCTATTGGGGTCGACTTATAAAATCAAACCTCCAATGGCAGACCACGCATTATATGTGACGATTAACGACGTGGTACTAAATCCAGATACCGAGCACGAGCTGCGTAGACCCTTTGAAATGTTCATTAATTCCAAGAATATGGATCAGTTTCAATGGATTGTAGCTTTAACCCGGGTCGCTTCGGCCGTATTTCGTAAAGGCGGGGATGTCACCTTCTTAGTTGAAGAATTCAAAGCGGTATTCGATCCTCATGGGGGTTACCTTAAGAAAGGCGGAATCTACATGCCTTCTCTTGTGGCTGAGATTGGCCATGCCCTTGAAAAACATTTAATTATGATTGGATTGATGAAGCCTGCTAAAATCCCTGCCCATCAGCAAAAGATACTGGATGAGAAGCGCGCTCAGTTTGAATCCGCTAATGAATTAGCCAATCAGGCCGGGCAATCTTCACAAGGGGACTTTCCCGAAGAAGCTAAAATCTGCAAGAAATGCCACACTAAAGCAACAATTTTGATGGACGGTTGTTTAACCTGCCTAAACTGTGGCGACTCTAAATGCGGCTAGCTTAGTATCTTATTGCGCTATTATTTAAAGGTGCCGTTATTCATTAAGCATCAAGTTAAAGAGTTAACGTAAGAAGATTATTATGGATATTGAAAATATACGCCGCGAATATATGAGAGATGGTTTGAAGCGCAGTGAGCTACAAGCCGATCCTATGCAACAGTTTGACCAGTGGCTCTCTATCGCCACGAGAACCTCCATGTCAGATCCCACTGCGATGAGTGTCGCGACTGTGGGGGAAAACGGTATGCCATCATTGCGAACGGTATTGTTGAAATACTACAATGAAAAAGGCTTTGTTTTTTTTACCAACCTCGATAGCCGTAAAGCCCGAGAATTAAAACAGAATAATAAGATATCTCTGCTATTTCCTTGGACCGACCTAGAGCGTCAAGTCATCATTACTGGCGAGGCTGAATTTGTCTCGACGGCGGAGTCGATGAAATACTTCTTGAGTCGCCCTAAAGATAGCCAGATTGCCGCCTTAGCGTCACATCAAAGCCGCCCAATCAACTCGCGGGCAATGCTTGAAGAGAAATTTTTGCAGTTAAAGAATAAATTCAAAACGGGTGATATTAGCTTGCCTTCTTTTTGGGGGGGAGTTCGTATTAAACCCGTTCAAATAGAATTCTGGCAGGGGAGAGAAAACCGTCTACACGATCGTTTTATGTATACCAAGGATGAACGGGGTGAGTGGAGTGTTGAACGCCTTGCGCCTTAGTTTCAATCTAGGGCAAAAGACAAGAGAATATTAACCACAGAGAGCACAGAGGAAAAGATAAATTAATTATGAGACAACTTATTGTTTTTAAATTTATTTTCTTCTCTTTCTCTGTGGTTAATCGCTTCTAGTCATTACTTAATTCCGTGTTGTTGCATCACTTCTGTGTATTGCTTATCCGTGCCGTTAATATGATTAATCAGCCAATTGGTTAAGTAGGTACTCACTTCATTTAAGCTATCGTGGCCTTCGCGATTATATAAGCCAACAAACTCTTCGACTTGAGCAATCATTCGTTCATGCTGCTTTTTATGCTCTTCAAAATCGTCATAGCCTGCTTCTTGCATCATGTCTTCTTCGCGTGAAAAATGAAAACGCGTATATTCAACTAACTGCCCTAGCGCCTGACGTTCAAATTCTGCGCTGGTATCGTACTCGTAAGCAGTTTTGAATTGATTCAATAAATAGATCAATCGTTTATGGTCGTCGTCGAGAGATTGAATGCCAACGCTGTATTCTTCTTTCCAGATGATCGCGTCGTTTTTAAAGTATTTTTTGTAAGCAATAGGAATAAGGAAAAGGACGGCAATTAAAATCCACGGGATCGGATTATCTAAGCCGATAAGAAATCCTAAACCAATCGCAACGATAATTAATCCTATTAACACAGCAAATACTAAAGCGTTTGATCGTTTGTTCATAATCTACATCCAACTCATCAGTCAAAAAATAAAAGTTCTAATTGAGCATAAGCTTTACATAAAAGAGTCAATGCAACAGGGTTTTACGATTTATTATTGAGTTAGATCAACAAAATAAAAATTGTTTTATTCTCAGCTTAATCAATTGACTGAAGTCATTATTTTACTTTTAAAATCAACCATAGTGTCCGTCAAGCAATGTAAAGAAAAACAGCATATTGCTTTTTTTTTATTGTGTTTACCTTTATAGCACTGGAGAGAGTGTCTTATGAAAAAGATGAAGTTTGGTATTTCTACAATTGGCTTGGCCATCGGTATGGCAACTGCAGGTTTGAGTTTTTCTGCAGCAGCGGGCGGTCCTACATTAACGGAACAGGAATTCGAAAAAGCGAATTTAATGTATTTCCAGCGTTGTGCTGGTTGTCATGGTGTATTGCGTAAAGGTGCTACGGGTAAAAACCTAGAGCCTAAATCGATGCTTAAGAAAGGTCAGGCACGCTTGGAAAAAATTATTTCCTACGGTACTGAAGGCGGCATGAATAACTTTGACGATATCTTCTCTAAAGAAGAAATTGCCGACCTTGCTACCTACATTCAAATGGAGCCACCGGTTCCACCTGAAATGTCTCTTGAGCAAATGCGTTCGCATACAAAAGAATATATTGCACCTAAAGATTATCCAACTAAGCCATTACATGGCCGTAACTGGAAGAATTTCTTCGTTGTTATCGAACGTGACGCAGGTAAAGCAGCCATCATTGATGGCGATACTAAAGAAGTGATCACTCACATCAATACCGGTTATGCGGTACACGTAATTAAAGGGACTGAGAAGCACAAGAAAGACACTGCAAAAGACATCGGTCGTTTCTGGTACACGATTGGTCGTGATGGCAAAGTGAATAAAATCGATCTATGGCAAACTCCAGATAAGATGTTGGTTGCTGAAACCAAGATGGCTTATGACGCACGTGATATCGCAGTTTCTGGTGACGGTAAATACGTTATTGCCGGTGGTTACTGGCCTGCGCATTTCGTGATCATGGACGCTGTAACATTAAACCCACTTAAAGTTGTTACTACTCGTGGTTACAACACAAAAGGTGAGTACGTTAAAGAAGCACGTGTAGCTGCGGTTTACACTTCTCCTAACGAATCTGAGTTTACTGTTGCTGTTAAAGAAACAGGTCAAATGTTGCAAGTTGATTATTCAGATCTAGATAACTTAACCATTACTAGTATTGCATCTTCTGAGTTCTTACATGACGGCTTCTACGATCCAACAGGTCGTTACTTCCAGATCGCGGCTAACGCGTCAAACAAGATGGTTGTTGTTGATACCAAGACTGGCAAATTAGAAGCGCAAATCGATGTTGATTCATTACCTCACCCAGGTCCAGGTGCTAACTGGATTGATGAGAAGTGTGGCCCTGTTGGCGGTACAACTCACCTAGGTACAGGTCTAGTATCTGTATGGGGTAACGATCCGATTGGTCATAAAGATCAAGCATGGAAACTTTGCTACGAAGTTGAAACTGATGGTGCTGGTGCGTTCATTCGTACTCACGAAACTTCAGACTACGTTTGGGCTGATCAGCTTAAGCACCCTGAGCCAGAAGTTCAGCAGTCTGTACAAGTTTTCGATAAGAAAACTCGTGAAATCGTTAAGACTATCCGTGTAACTGAAGAAGAAGGTAAAGCTGCTCTTCACATGGAATTCAACAAAGACGGTAGCGAAGTTTGGGTTTCTGTATGGAACCGTTCTGATAACAAGAACCCAACAGGTGAGATTGTTGTTTATGATGCGAAAACTCTTAAAGAGATCAAGCGCATTAAAGGCTTAACGACTCCTACTGGTAAGTTCAACGTTTATAACCGTATGAATCATAAAACTTAGTGTTTGATTAAGCGTGATAGGGCAAGGAACTCCTTGCCCTTTTTAACAAGGGCCTATTTATGAAACTTCTATTTATAAAACTCCTAAGGCCTATGTAGTACCCTTGATGGCGAAATTATTATGACTGATGATAGAGCGACTGAAGAAATTGTTCATAAGCCTAGTTTTTTTAATAGACGGCTAGCGCTGGGCAGTACCATAGCAGGTGCTGTTATATTTTTTATTGTAGGTGTCGTATTTTGGGGTGGTTTTAATACCGCAATGGAAGCGACTAACCAGATGGAATTTTGTATTGGCTGCCACGAAATGGAAGCTAATGTTTATCAAGAATATTTACCCACTATTCATTATTCGAACCGTACTGGTGTACGAGCGGGCTGTCCTGACTGCCATGTGCCACGCCCGTGGATACATAAAATGGTGCGTAAGATCCAAGCCTCGAAAGAAGTCTTCTCTTGGTTAACCGGTAAAATTGATACAAAAGAAGAGTTTGAAGATCACCGCTTGGAAATGTCTAAGAGTGTTTGGAATGCAATGAAGACAACGGATTCTCGCGAATGCAGAAACTGTCATACCATTGATTCAATGAATCCAGAATTTCAAAAGCCTCGTGCGCGTAAGCAGCATATGAATGCGTTTAAAGAAGGCCAAACTTGCATCGATTGCCACAAAGGCATTGCACACAAGAGTGTTCGTCATCAGTTGTCTGACGAAGAGCTGGAAGAACTTGAAAAACCCAATCCGGAGTACATTCGTGAAATTCCACAGATGTATATCGATGGCTTAGCGCGCATTGAAGAGAAAGAAAAAGCAAAAGCAGCTGAAGATGCAGCTGAAAAATCAGCGGCAAAAGAAAAAGAGCAGAAAGCCATTGATAATGCGATTAAAGAAGCGCTAGAGACTTACAAGCAAGAAAATGCCCCTGCCAGTAAGAAATCTCCAGGCAAAAAAGCCGAAGCCTCAGCGTCGAATATCAAGGTGAATTGGTCGAAAGCTAATAGTCGTGAGATTACGATCTTTTATCCAGGACAGACTTCAATTGAATGGATTCTTAATGGTCGCGATCATGGTGGTGCACGTCCGTTTACTAAAGGGGGAGATCGTTGCGTAACCTGTCACGATAAAGAGACAGCGGATATGGGCGCTAAAATCGTTAGTGGAGAGACTGCTGAAGAATCACCTATCGCAGGCAAGCGTGGCAGTATTCCTGTTATGGTTGATACGACTTACGATTCTGACTATCTCTATATGCGTTTTAGTTGGGCTGATGGCGATCATGTTCCAGTACCGTTTGTTGAGGGTGGCAAGATGGATCCTGAGAACCCTATGAAGTTAGCTGTGATGTTTGCTAACGATAATGTCGAGTACGCTGATCGTGCCGGTTGCTGGGGAACCTGCCACCATGATGCGAAGAATATGCCTCATGCTCCAGATGCTAAAACTCTTGAAGGGAGTGAATTTTCTAAGCAGATTAATTTGGAAGACGGGGTAACTAAGTACCTAAAAGAAACCCGCACTAAACTTGAAATCAAAGGCCGTCGTGGTAAAAAGAAAGGGGGTTGGGACAAGCTTAAGTCTGAAGATAAGTTAAAGAGTTTGATGGATGAAAAAGCGTATATGGACATCGTTCGCTACAAATCAGGCCAAGCGATTGTCGAAGATGGACATATCTCTGCGGATCGTAACATGGCGGGTGGTCAAGGCGCTGAGTTTGATGCCAAGCTTAAGAACGGTACTTGGTCAGTGATCATGAAACGTAAGCTGGTATCTGATAAGCAAGGTGATGTGAATATTAGTAAGGAAGGTTTGTACAACTTCGGTTTTGCAATCCACGATGATTATACTAACTCTCGTTTCCACCATGTATCACTAGGCTACAAGCTAGGATTGGATAATGACGAGGCCGAGCTGAATGCAGCTAAGCAATAATCTGCAATAATAAACGTGTTAAGCGAGATTGAGGCATTTAATGGCAACATTAAGTGCCTTTTTTATACGTGCCTGTTAATGGATATTTTTTTGCAAGCCACTTTATCGATAGTTGCTTCTAATCAAGGTAAATGTTCGCAAGTTCTTTAAACTACAAAAAGTTGAGTACAGGCTAGTGGTTGAAAAGGAACTAGAAAAGATGCTGAAAGCAGGCGTGAAACTAACCTTGATGGTTGTGAGTTTGTTAAGCAGTCTTGGCGTGAATGCAGAGATTATTCAGGTAGAGATTAAAAAATTTAAATTCATCCCTCAGCAATTAACCATTAATGTGGGTGATACGGTTGTTTGGACCAATAAGGAAAAGCGTCAGTATCACAGTGTTTGGTTCAAAGAAGCCGGTGATAAAGAACCTGATTACTTTTTTCCCGGTGAGCTTTATCAGCGGACGTTCAATCTAGTTGGAACTTTTAACTATTTATGTGGCCCCCATCCTAAAATGACAGGGGTTATCCATGTTGAAAAAAAATAGAGACTGTATGAATAATAAAATCATTTCTACTGTATCAGTATCGTTTGCACTATTAGCCTCGATATCAATGCAAGGCTGTAGTGGCCACCCAGGCGCTGGGCATTGGGAATCCAGTTTGCAATCAACGCATTTAGAATATTCAAGCTCACAATACAGTGCATTAGAAGCTGAGTTCGATGGTAAGGGGACATTACATCCTAATCAGCTCATGCCAAATCAAGAAGGTAAAGAGGATCTCTGGTGCGTATGGCAAGCGAAGACAGCGACTACGTTAGATGTACAATGCGGGGATGGTTCTGCAGAAAAAACGAACTTAAAATTTGAGCTAGTAGTTTCTCAAACAGAAGGTGAACTTTATAATAGTGCTGAGCTGTTACAAGCGGGTAAACTGGTTGCTAGTTTCAATCGTAAAAGGTAATTCTATTACTGAGTTAGGGCCTCAAGAGGGTTCTGAGCGACTCAGTACGACCTTATTGCGTCCATTCGACTTGGCCTCATAAAGTGCTTTATCACAGCGCTCAATCCAAGAGCTCACTTGATCAGAGGCCTTTGCCTCTGATACTCCACCACTGATCGTCACTGCTTGGCCTAGACCATAATCCTGATCTTCAACTAAGGCTCTCAGTTCATCTGCGAGTTTGATAGCGGCCTCTTCGTTAGTTTGATGTAGCAAAACTGCAAACTCTTCGCCACCGTAACGAAATAGGCGATCGCTATCCCTTAATCGGTGTTGGATTGTACTAGTGACTAATTTAAGTACTTGATCGCCAGCCAAGTGGCCATGGTTGTCATTAATCTTCTTAAAAAAGTCCAAATCATAAATAAACAGTGAAACGGGGGTTTTGTAGCGCTGAACCGAATATAAGGCGCGCTTCATTGAGGACTGAAACGTATGGCGATTGTAGGCATGGGTTAACGAATCACGGGTGACTAAAATATTGACTTGAATTAATAATCGATTGATAAAATATGACAGTAAGAACGAAAACAAGCCGACTAAAAGTAAGGAGGAATATATTCGCAACTGAACGGCTATCGGGAAGTGCATGCTAACGACATAGAAAATTGCCGCGGTAAAAATAGAAGCGCTAATGCAAGCGTCTCTTAATTCAAGTACTAGAAAGAAGCTTAATACTCCGACGTATGCCCAATAAATACCGAACTCTGGGTGGAGGTTAGTTACATTGAGTATGGTAACGGGAATGAATAGTACAAACCCACGTCCTTTCCATAGATAGATTCTTTTAAATAGTAAGAAGTAAACAATAATGGCGAAATATACAAAGCCGATTAAGGATATTACACCAGTGGCATAATCCCCACGGAGAAGTTGCAAAATAGCAAAGGTAACCACAGAAAGGCCACCTAACGCATTGAAATATAAGTAAATAGTAGTCTTATATTGCTCTATCTCAGTAATCATTTTAAATTGATCATGACTTCTATGCTTAGGCGTTAGCGGTAATTTGAAGGCCGTTCAATTATTAAGTATAGCGGGGATTTAGCGAGGTAACCAAAGAATCATCAAAGCACAAAAAACCGAGACCCAAAAGACAAATACGGGAAAGCTGATTCCACGCCATTTAACCTTAGTACTCCGTATAGGAGATAAGGCGAATCCACAGCGGCTGCACATCTTATCTTTTATCCCAACCTGACCCTGGCAGTTATCGCATTGTCGCTGTGGAGCTTGTATTTCTGCATTATTTTCTACTTGTTTCATATCAACACATACTTATAAGTAATATTTTCTATGTTGGCAGTTTGCCACAAAACTCCCTGACACTGCGTATTAACCCGTTAAAACCTGATGCTAATCAATAGCCTTTGCGAATAGTTCACTACTATAAGCAGCATATTGTATAAAGTCATAAGCGTGAGGAAAGACTATGACGATTGAAATTGCTGTAAATAATTCTGATGGTAATAAGGCTGACGACCTGTATTACGAGCCTCAGGGTAACGAAGTCGATCTGTTTACCCATGCTTACCAAAACAATCTGCCTGTATTGATTAAAGGCCCCACAGGTTGTGGTAAAACCCGTTTTATCGCCGCTATGGCTGAGAAGCTAGGGCGACCACTTTATACAGTATCGTGTCACGATGATCTCACCGCTGCTGATTTAGTCGGGCGCCACCTAATTGGCCCTGAAGGCACTTACTGGCAAGATGGCCCTCTGAGCAAGGCTGTGCGTGAAGGTGGGATCTGTTATCTCGATGAGGTGGTTGAAGCGCGCAAAGATACCACTGTGGTATTACACCCATTGGCGGATGATCGACGCGTATTGCCAATTGAACGTACCGGTGAATATTTAGAAGCCGCTCCAGGATTTATGTTGGTCGTCTCTTACAACCCTGGTTATCAGAACCTTATTAAAGGTATGAAACCCAGTACCCGCCAACGTTTCATGGCGATGAGTTTTGATTACCCAAGCACTGATGTTGAAGCGAAAATTGTGGCTCAAGAAAGTGGTGCACCGATTGAATTGGTTCAGCAACTTGTACGTTTAGGCGCTGCCTTGCGTAATCTAAAAGATCACGATCTGGAAGAAGCCGCATCGACGCGTTTATTAATCTATGCTGCTAAACTGGTGGTGAGTGGTATTGATATTAAGCAAGCCTGCTACGCAGCAATGGCAGAGCCATTATCCGATGATGAAGCGACCGTTGCGGCATTAAAAACAGTCATCGATGCCTGTATTGATGAATAAATCCGTACAAGCGCAAGCATTGTATTTAGCCAATCTGTTGGCTCTGCCCGGATTCTCTTTTTTGTTACTCGCATTCTTGTATCGCCAGCTTGTCTGGCGAGCCGGCGATAAACAAAAAATTCGGGATGCTTTAGATTTGAATTTAGACGACTGCAAAGATCTAAAGCAAAGGCGAATAATTGAAACCAGTATTAGTCAAAAGGAACTCGACCAGTCCCATGCAAAGACGGCCTTTTGGTTATCGGTTATCGGTGGCTGCTGCGTTCTGGGTGGCTGCTCATCGATTTATTTTTTAATGGAAAATGCGACTCAAGCATGGCCCGTGATCATTTTATATTTCACTATTATGCACACCTCATTTGTGATGTGGGGAATGATCAATCTTGCTCGTGCTATGTCCTCTCGCTTGCCTTATTTTAGGGTCGTATAGCCCTTCTAAATCAGACTATTTTAGTCAGTTATAAAACCTTGGCTTAACCCTAAAAACTTGTTCTAAATCAGTGTTTTAACGCTCTAAAATAGAGCGTGATTAAAACCAAGTTTGTAGTCTAAAAATACTTTTCAAATTGCTTGATGTGAGTCATCTAAAAGCTAAGTCAGTGTTATCTCTACGGTTATTTCCCTTTATACTTTTTTCATTCTAAAGAAAAGACGAAAGGCAAAAGTGGAGGCGTTTTAAAAACATGAAAAAGTTATTTATTGTTCTGTTCGTTATGCCCGTTATGTTGGCTCTGCCATTTAATAGTTATGCCGTCTCCCCAGAGCGCCAAGATGAGCTTATGCACTTATTAAAACAAGATTGCGGCTCTTGTCATGGTATGACCATGAAGGGTGGCTTGGGCCCCGCGCTATTACCCGCAACGCTTATTAAAACACCCGATTATATTTTAGAAAACACTATTAAGTACGGCCGTGAAACGTTAGCTATGCCTGCTTGGGATGGCATTTTGAACAGCGTAGAAATTGAATGGTTGGTTGACCAACTGAAAGAAGGAATTGAATAAATGATGTTTAAGAAAAATGTAATAACCGCATTCGTCTGCAATGTTGTTTTATCAAGCGGTGTACTTTTATCGGGTTGTGCACTTTTATCAGAGCCTAGCCAAAGTGTTGAAACCGTTGCTACTGGGGATTTAGGGGTCATCATTGAACGTGCAACAGGCTCGGTGCAAATAGTGAACACCACAAGTCAAACCAGCCTAGCACGTATCGATCAGTTAGGTGACCTTTCTCATGCCTCGATCGTTTATTCCCGTGACGAACGTTTTGCTTATGTATTCGGCCGTGATGGTGGTTTAACAAAGGTCGATATTACCAAGCAACAAATCGATAAGCGCATTATTCAAGGTGGCAATAGTATTGGAGGCGCGATTTCTCAAGATGGCAAATTGGTTGCGGTCTCTAATTATACTCCCGGTGGCGTGCGAATATTTGATGCGCACACATTAGAGTTAAAGTTTGATCTTCCTGCAATTGGCCGCGACGGAAAACAATCTAAAACGGTCGGTTTAGTCGATGCTCCAGGTCATAAATTTGTTTTCAGTTTATTTGATTCGGCAGAAATTTGGTTGGTAGACCTATCCTCTGGAGAGCCTGAAATAACAAAATATTTTGATGTCGGCTTAAAACCTTATGACGCATTAATGAGCCCTGATGGTCGTTATTACATAGCGGGTCTATTCGGTGAAGACGGTATGGCGATGTTGGATTTGTGGCATCCCGAAAAAGGCATAAAACGCATACTGCCAAATTATGGCATGGGAGAGAAGCGTTTACCGGTTTATAAAATGCCGCATTTAGAAGGCTGGGCCATTTCCGGTAACCGTGCCTTTGTGCCCGCAGTAGGGCGTCACGAAGTGCTCGTTTTGAATATGGATACCTGGCAGCAAGAAGCGGCGATTCCCGTACATGGCCAGCCTATTTTTGTTATGGGTCGTCCCGACGGTCGCCACGTTTGGGTAAACTTTGCTTACCCTAATAACGATACGCTGCAAGTGATTGAAACTGAAACGTTGAAAATCATTCATGAGAAAAAACCCGGTAAAGCGGTATTGCACATGGAGTTTAATCCTCGTGGTGAAAAGCTTTGGACCTCCGTGCGCGATGAAAACAAAGTGTGTATTTATGATACCGAGACCTTTGTTGAAGATACGTGTTTCCAAGCGGAAAGCCCAAGCGGTATTTTCTTTACCAATCGTGCCCACATCATCGGTCTGTAACAGGAGAATGAAATGAATCTTTTACAGCAACAACTAATCGATGAATACCAAAAAGGTTTACCGGTAACGTCGCGTCCTTATTTTGATATGGCCCAGCGATTGGGGTGTCTTGAGCAAGACGTAATTGCTGAACTCAAAGATTTGAAAGCCAGTGGCGCATTATCTCGAGTTGGCCCTGTGTTCAATCATAAAAAAGCGGGCGCTAGTACCTTAGCGGCGATGGCCGTGCCAGAAAACGAATTAGCCGCAGTGGCCGAGCGTGTAAACGCATTTGAAGGTGTCAATCATAACTATGCTCGTGAGCATGAATACAATCTTTGGTTTGTTGTGACTGCACCTGACCAAGATCAATTACAAAACAGTCTGAAAGCGATTGAATTGAGTGGCGGCTATAAAGTGATGTCGTTACCCATGGTGAAGAGTTATTTCATTGACTTAGGTTTTAAGGTCAAGTGGCTTCAAAGTGAAGTGGCAATAAATAAAAAGTGGCAGTGATTAGGTTGGAATGAATATGGATGAGATCTCACAATTACGTTTACGCAAAGCGATTCAAAATGGTTTGCCGCTTACCGAACAGCCTTATTTAACCTTGGCTGAAGAGTTAGGGTTAACCGAAGATCAAGTAATGCAAACCATCAATGATTGGCAAGAAGACGGATTAATAAAACGTTTTGGTTTGGTCGTTAAGCATCACAGCCTAGGCTATAAAGCTAACGCCATGGTGGTTTGGGATATTCCCGATAACAAAGTTGATGAGGTTGGTGAGTTATTGAGTTTATGTGACGCAGTCACTTTATGCTACCAACGTCCTCGTCAGTTACCACACTGGAATTATAACTTGTTCAGCATGATTCATGGCCAAGATCGTGAAACCGTATTACAACAACTGGCCGACATCGTAGAGCAAAATGGCTTAAGCGGTTTTGGACGGGACGTTTTATTTAGTTACAAATTATTCAAACAGTGCGGTGGTCAATACGTTCAACCAACTTCTACTGTGGGTGGAGTTGCACTATGAGTCGCGTTATGAATGAGTTAGATAAAAAGTTAATTAATTTATTACAAGACGGTTTTCCTTTGACGGCTAGACCCTTTCTGACGGTATCGCAGCAATTAGCAGAGATGGGGGTTGAGGCTAGCGAAGCAGAAATCATGCAGCGCATTCAAGCGTTGTTAGATGAAGGCACCTTAAGTCGTTTTGGCCCTATGTATCAAGCTGAACGTATGGGCGGTGGTCTAACCTTAGCGGCCATGAAAGTCGAAGAAGAAGATTACGAAAGGGTCAATGAACAAGTTAATGCTTTTTCCGAAGTCGCTCATAATTATCGTCGCGAGCATGAATTAAACATGTGGTTTGTATTAGCCACAGAAACCCCTGAAGGCATCGCCGAATGCATTGAAGAGATGGAAGCAAAGACTGGCTATCACGTATTTAATATGCCAAAAGAGGAGGAGTTCTATGTTGGACTTAGATTTGCTCTCTAGACCAGATGCTAAAGATAGCTTTAACCCGAAAGAAAGTTTTAATCCGAAAGAAAGCAACGCAACAAAACAGCATGAAGAATTTATTTTAACGGAAATTGATCGTGCATTGGTGATGGCTACTCAAGAAGGTCTTCCAGTAAGCGAGCGTCCTTATCAAGTCATTGGTGAAGAAGTGGGCATTACCGAAGATGAAGTGATTTGTCGCTTAGAGAAAATGTTAGAACACGGCATTATTCGTCGCATCGCAGTGATTCCAAACCATTATCGCATTGGCTTTAAAGCCAACGGCATGACGGTATGGAACGTAAAAGACGAGGACATCAAGCGCCTCGGTCGTCAAATTGGTGAGCTGCCTTACGTGAGCCACTGTTATCAGCGTCCACGACATGAACCCTATTGGTCGTATAATTTATTTGCCATGGTTCACGGTACTGAACGTGCACAAGTAGAAGAGCGAGCAGAAAAACTGAAAGCCATTCTAGGCAATTCATGCTTAGGCAATCAGATTTTATACAGCTCAAAGATTCTGAAAAAAACCGGTATGCGTCTTACTAAAAAGACCGATCCAGAAAACCCAGGAGATAAATAACATGTTTCGCATTACTCAATACATGAAAACACTGCATACGCCGTCTCCTGTTGGCCCTGCACGAAAGCCGCCAGGACCGGTGGTTATTTGGAACTTAATTCGCCGCTGTAATTTAACCTGTAAACACTGCTATTCCATCTCGGCGGATATCGACTTTAAGGGCGAATTATCGACCAACGAAGTCTATAGCGTGATGGACGATCTAAAAGAATTCAAAGTGCCCGTACTCATTCTTTCTGGGGGTGAACCGCTTCTGCGCCCCGACATTTGGGATATCTCTAAGCGTGCTAAAGACATGGGGTTTTATGTTGGGCTTTCCAGTAATGGTACGTTAATCGACGAGTCTAATATCGATAAAATTGCCGAAGCCAATTACGACTACATAGGCGTGAGCATCGATGGTATCGAAGCGACTCATGATGAATTCCGCCAGCGTAAAGGCGCTTTCAAAGAGTCCATGGCGGGCATTAAACTGTGCCAAGAAAAAGGCATTAAAGTAGGGCTTCGCTTTACTCTAACTCAAGATAATGCCCACGAGTTACCTCAGATACTCGACCTAATGGACGAGTACGATTTAGATAAATTTTATCTTTCCCATCTAAACTACGCAGGTCGAGGCAAGCGCAATCGTAAACGTGATGTCTTTCACCAAATGACTCGCGATGCGTTAGATATGATTTTTGAACGCAGCTGGAATGAGCTAAAACAGGGTGTTGAACGCGAATATGTCACGGGTAATAACGACGCCGATGGCCCGTACTTATTACAGTGGGCCGAAAAAAATGTGCCTGAAGAAGTGGATGCATTACGTCAGCGGTTAGAAAACTGGGGTGGGAATTCATCCGGTGTCAACATTTCCAATATCGATAACCTTGGTACCGTTCACCCTGATACTTTCTGGTGGGACTATAACCTAGGAAATGTGCGCGATAAAAAGTTTTCGGAAATTTGGGCTAACCCAGATGACGAACTCATGAAAGGGTTTCGCATGTCACCACGCCCGGTTAAAGGACGTTGTGGTGAATGTAAGTACTTAAAAATTTGTGGTGGTAATACTCGAGTGCGTGCGTATTCATTAACCGACGACCCATGGGCAGAAGACCCAGCCTGTTATTTATCCAATGAAGAAATTGGTGTCGAAAGCGAAGAAGACGAGCGCATGCCACTTCCGAGCGTCGAGCATGCCGCCGCTGTTGAAAAGAAGCAACAATTTATAAATGCAGTCAATATTTAAAAAAACAAAGAACTGCAGAAAGCCGATAAGAAGCTTAATGGAGATTACCGATGTCTGAGATTCAAGAAGTAATAGGAAATAAAAAAATGGTTAACGTGGTTTTACCCTCCCATATCATGTCACGTATTCCACAATTACAACCTGGCCAAGTCGCGTTAATCGGAGCAGGTCCAGGTGACCCCGGTTTATTAACCTTAAATGCACTAATGTTAATTCAGCAAGCCGATGTGCTGGTATGCGACCGTTTAGTCTCTGACGAAATCGCTGCGCTCAAACCAGCGAAAGCAGAATTAATTAATGCCGGTAAAAGCTGCAAAGAGCATGTGCTGACTCAAGAGCAAACAAATCAAGTATTAGTCGATCAAGCTAAGTTAGGTAAGCGTGTTGTACGCTTAAAAGGTGGCGACCCCTATATATTCGGCCGCGGTGGCGAAGAAGTCGAATATCTAATGAACTACCAAATTGAATCTATCATAGTCCCCGGTATTACTGCCGCATCGGGCTGCTCGGCTTATGCAGGATTTCCTCTAACACACCGCGACTTTGCCCAATCCGTCACGCTGGCGACTGGGCATATAAAACACGATGGAAAATTAGAGTTAGATTGGAAAGCGCTAGCCAGCGATGACAGAACCGTGGTGTTTTACATGGGCCTAAATAATGCCCAGTTAATTTCTGATAGCTTACAAGCACAAGGGCGTGGGGCGGATACCCCAGTAGGACTAATCGAGCGAGGCACAACATTACAACAACGTACCGTTTTTACCACGCTCTCTGAATTACCTCAGGCGATTAAAGATAATGGCTTAAAGCCACCGACAATGATGATTGTTGGTGAAGTGGTAAGTATTGCTGAGAAAAATGCAAAAATGTCCGCTGAGAATGCGCGAATCAATGCAGAGTCATCAGAGCCACAGGCTTGCTAAGCCTCTCTGGTTAAGGATAAGAGATGTTAAAGAATAAATTTTCGACGATTGGCCATCTAGTACTTATTGGTGCAGTCATCAGCGGCTCGGCTTTGTTAGTTCAAGCTGAAGAAATTACCGAAGTTTCAGCCGAGTCTGCTGCACAGGTCAAACTAGACTACACCGCGCATTGCGCCGCCTGTCATGGCAGCGAGCGTTTAGGTGCTATGGGGCCCGCGCTCTTACCTGATAACCTAAAGCGCTTGCGTAAAAATAAAGCGACTAAGGTGATTGCAGAGGGGCGTGCGGCTACGCAAATGCCAGCATTTAAAAACGTACTGAACGAAGACCAACGCAAAGCGCTGGTTGATTATATTTATACAAAACCAACGATGACACCCACGTGGACAGAGAAAGATATTCTGTCTACCCAAGTGGTTTCTTATAAAAAAGACGAGCTGCCGAGCAAGACTGTGTTCGAAGCCGATCTCATGAACTTGTTTTTAGTGGTTGAGCTTGGGGATCATCACGTCACCTTATTAAATGGCGATACTTTCGAACCTATTCATCGTTTCAAAAGCCGCTTTGCCTTACACGGTGGGCCCAAATACTCACCGGATGGCCGCTTCGTTTATTTCGCTTCTCGTGATGGCTGGATTACCAAATATGATATTTATAACCTAAAAGTTGTTGCGGAAGTGCGTGCAGGAATTAATACCCGTAACCTTGCCATTTCATCTGATGGCAAGTCCGTCATTGTGGGTAATTATTTACCCAATAACCTAGTCATGTTCGACGCCGAAAGCCTCGATTTAATGAAAGTTTATCCTGTCGTGAATGACGAAGGCACCAACTCGCGAGTGAGTGCGGTTTATAACGCGCCACCTCGTAATACTTATATTGCAGCGTTAAAAGATTTGAAAGAAGTATGGGAAATTCCATACCCAGTCGATGGTAAACCGGCTGAAATTCGCAAAATTACAGTCGATGATTATTTAGACGACTTCTTCTTTGACCCTGATTATAAATTATTAATTGGCGCTTCTCGCGATGCGATCGGCGGCCAAGTTGTGGATCTGGATTTAGGTAAGGTGGTAAACCAAATTCCATTGCCGGGTATGCCACACCTTGGTTCGGGCATAACTTGGGACTATCCAGTAAAAGACAGCAGGGGCCAAACGGTAATGAAGCAAGTTCTGGCCTCACCGAACTTGAAAGAAGGCAAGGTCTCCGTTATCGATATGCAAACGTGGAAAGTAATCAAAGAAATCAAAACGGAAGGCCCAGGCTTCTTCATGCGCAGCCATGAAAAATCACCGTATGCCTGGGTAGATGTATTCTTTGGCCCGAACAAAGAAGCCGTTCATGTAATTGATAAAGCGACGTTAGAGATTGTGAAAACGTTGCGGCCATCGCCGGGTAAAACCGCTGCTCACGTTGAATTCAATAAAGACGGTAGTAAGGTGATTCTGAGTATTTGGGACATGGATGGCGAGATCATTGTTTATGACGCCAATACTCTAAAAGAAGAAAAGCGCTTACCCATGGTTAAGCCTTCTGGTAAATACAATGTGTGGAATAAAACCCAGTATGAGCGGGGGACGAGTCACTAGTTGTATGCGTTAACGTAAGCATCGACCAAATAGGCAATAGGCTTTTGATAAAAATAGGCTGTAACGTTTTAATATATTGCTAATATTTTTTGAATCCTGAGATATACTTATGTAGTCTTTTCTAATTATATCGTTTAGTTAAGTGAGAGTATCTCATGCTTCATCAATTTGCCTATATCAGTAATGAAAAACAATATTTTACAGACGAAGATCTGAGAGTATTAATGATGCGTGCTAGAGAAAAGAATAAACGCATGGAATTAACGGGGTTGTTGCTGTATGACAATGGAGCATTTTTACAGGTTTTAGAAGGTCCACAAGACTCAATTGAAATCATGAAACAAGAATTACTTAATGATTCTCGGCATGAAAATATGGATGTCATTTATAGTAGTGATAAATTGTTTGAGCGTGAGTTTGCTAACTGGAGAATGGGATTTCAAATTTTAGGCAGTCATAAGAACAAAGATTATTTATCATTAGATGATAGGGTCAAGGAACTATTAAAAAAAGCTAAACCAAATGGGGCTGAGGCCCATGACCTGATAGCTCAATATACCCAGTTGAAAAATTCTAGTATCAACCTAAATTTAATAGGGACAAATATTAACGTTAAGTAAGTGATGTGTTGAATATCAATGCAATGGCAGGGCAAAGTACTGTACCACACACAGTATGGCTCATAGCCATTAATTGGTAATCAATGCAGTCTACTGCTAGATTTAATGAATATTAAGTTAACATCTAGCTATTATGATCAATATATTTAAACGTTACTTTAATTCAGTCGAAAACTCAATTTCAAGACGTCTGCTCAGATCAGTCTTATCAATCTATTTTATATTGACCCTGATTGTAACCTCAGTTCATATAGCTATTGACTATTATAGTGCAAAAGGAGCTGTTCAGCATATGCTCGTCGCTTCAGAGGCCACCTTTCACGACATATTAGCCGCTGATTTGTGGGAATATAACTATGATCAATTGAGTATTACGGCCGAAAGCATGATGCGCTTGCCTTTTATCACTAGGATTGAAGTTACTATACCGGGAGAATCGACACTTTACTTTTCTAATAGCCAGGCCGAGGATGAGCAAGCTAGTGCTGAGGGATTGTTCTGGCATGAGTTTGAGCTGAACTATATTGAGGATGATCTATCCAACTATATCGGTAAAGTAAGGATATATTCAAATACTTTTGTTATTCTTGGACAGATTAAGTCAGGGCTATATACACTGCTAATAAATGCCATAATTAAGACAATTGCGCTTATCATACTGGTGACGGTAGTTTTCAACTGGCTACTGACTCGACCATTAGAAAAACTTGCTCATCATGCAGAATCTATTGATACCGAAAGTCCTGAATTTAAGCCAATCAAGGTGGCAGATAACCCGAAAGATGAATTAGGGTTATTGCAGACGGCGATGAACCGTATGATGGTTAAAACCACTGATACGATTAAAAAGTTGGATGGTTTTAATAAGGATCTTGAAACAAAGATAGCGGATCGAACGCAAAAACTCAGGGGCACGGTTAGTCAACTTGATAAAGAAAAGGTTGCCCTTAAAAGTGAAGTTGAATCTAGAAAGAAAGGTGAAATTGCACTTTCCAATTCACTGATTCAATTGAAACAGGCACAAGTGAAGTTGGTTGCTTCTGAAAAAATGGCATCTTTAGGCACGCTTGCTGCGGGCATTGCTCACGAGATTAATAATCCGATTACCTTTGTACTTCAGAATGTTAATGTACTTGGGGAATATAACGAAGCATTTCATACCCTTATTAAAGATTACAAATCTCTGGTAGAAACAGGGTTGAAAGTTGATGGAGATGCCAAAAAAATCCTCGGGCGTATTCAACAATATGAAGAAGAGGAAGACCTTGAATTTATCATCTCTGACTCCTTAAGTCTGCTAAAATCTACCGAGGATGGTATATCCAGAGTAGTCGACATTGTCAAAAATATGAAGAGTTTCAGCCATCCGGATGTAGAAAATATCCATAGTGTAGATGTTCATGAAGTACTGACTTCAACCTTACTTCTATTGAAAAACGAAATTCCTGTTAATGTACAAATCGCAACAGAATTTAATGCTAATGCTTTCGTCGTCCAAAGTAATCGTAATCAGCTAGGACAGGTGTTCCTTAATCTTATTATGAATTCTCTGCAGGCGATCTCAGAAAATTCAGACGGAATTATTCGAATACAAACAGAAAGTAATGAGCAACACATATTTATCCATATAATTGATACAGGCTGTGGGATTCCAGAAGAGAAAATAAAGCTGATCTTTGATCCTTTTTATACCACTAAGGAGGTCGGTGAAGGAACCGGTATGGGACTTTCGATTTCTTACGGGATAGTGAAAAAATACAATGGAAAAATTGGCGTATCCAGTGTTCCCGATAAAGGGACGAAGATTACGATACAGTTTTTATTAAAATCTGATTTGTAGTAGTTTAAAATCGCTGAACGAAGAAATGCGTCGCGCTTTAGGTGATATTAAAGAGTTAATTAAGCAAGCTTAATATTCGTTCTATTGATTAGAACAACCTAGGCTGATCGGGTGCTGAATCCATCGGTTTAGGTTTAACTTTATTACGTGCATTACCTATCTCGGGCTGCACTTCTCTATGTTTCATATTGAACGGGTAGCTCGCAAATAGCGGGTTGAGCTCTTCTCTTGCACTGTTCGTTGCTAACCATTTTTTAGCCCCCTCCAAATCTAGCATAACCGGCATACGGCTATGTATATCAGCAATGGCGTGATGTGCAGGGGCGGTGACTATGGTGCAAGAGTAAAGCGCTTGGTTATCCGCAGTCATCCATTGATCCCATAAGCCTGCGAATAACAAAGGCTTCTCTTTGTCATACAGCTCCATTACTTTTTTACCGCCGGTGACTTTTCTCCATTCTAAATAAGACGTTGCAGGGATGATGCAGCGTTGTGATTCAAACGGTTTTTTAAAGGCTCGGCTGCTGTGCAGTGTTTCTGAACGGGCATTGAACATAGCGAATTGGCTATCTGGGCCATGAGACCAGTTTGGCACTAACCACCAACGAGCTTGTAGCCAGCCTTGTTGAACAGGCTGGTTGGCTAAAACAGGCACTATCTCTGTGGGGGCAATGTTTAGCAGGTCACCTTGTCTATTGCCTTCGTCAGTATAAGGATAGGGGCTGCCCAGTTCGTCCAAGTAGCGTACTTGAGTTGGCGTGAGTGATAGATTAAAGCGGCCGCACATACTTCCGTTCCTTCTTACATAAACTGTCTATTGTTCGTTCTTGTTTTATTGTGAGCTTCTCGCTTGTCATTTGCTATAAATATCTCATATACTGTTTAAATATACAGTGCTTTGTTTAAGCACAAGAACCAGTGAGTGCATATGATGAAGCTTATTCTATTTGGTGATGCCGTGCCTGCGGGATTTCCTAGCCCTGCGGAAGACTATAAAGAAGATGCCTTGAGCTTAGATGAGCATCTCATTTCGCATCCTGCGGCCACCTATTTAGCCAGAGCTTCGGGAGATTCGATGCAGGGAGTCGGTATTTATGACCAAGACCTGCTGGTTATTGATCGCTCTTTAACTCCTAGAAGCGGCCATGTGGTGATTGCGGCGGTAGATGGTGAATTGTGCTGTAAGCAAATTGATGTGGAAGGTAAACGCTTGGTTTCGGCCAATAAAGACTACGCGCCTATCTTATTATCGGAAGAGCAGGACGTGGTGATTGAAGGGGTTGTGAAAGCCTCTATTCGATATCACTGGTCGGGTTGATGTTTGCGTTAGTCGATTGCAACAGTTGTTATGCCAGTTGTGAGCAGATTTTTCGTCCAGAGCTTAGAGGGAAGCCCGTGGTGGTGTTGTCGAATAACGATGGCTTTATTGTCGCGCGTTCGAAAGAAGCCAAGTTGCTGGGGCTGGAAGATTTGCAGCCGTTTTTTAAAGTGGAGGCCATGTTAAAGCAAAATAACGTGGCGATTTTTAGCAGTAATTATCCCTTATATGGAGATATTAGCCACAGGGTGATGTCGACGCTAAAGGCATTTTCTCCTCAAGTGGAGGTGTATTCCATCGACGAAATGTTTTTAAACTTTGATGGTATGGGCTGGGATTTAAAAGAGTATGGGCAAGAGATTAAGCACAAACTTTGGCAAGATATTCGTATGCCTGTTGGGGTCGGTATTGGTCCGACCAAAACCTTGAGTAAGCTGGCCAGTCGTGCGGCGAAAACGATTCCCCAGTGCAAGGGTGTTTGTGTATTAGACGAAGCGCATAAATGGCAATGGTTGCAAAAGCGCTTACCGGTAACCAAGGTATGGGGAATCGGCTCTCGCTTAGCCAAGCGCCTAGAAAAATACCAGGTGCATACGGTTTATGACCTAGCTCAAGCGGATAGTAAAACCCTCAGGCGTGATGTCAGTGTCAATTTAGAGCGCACGATTAATGAACTCAATGGCATTGCCTGTTATCCACTAGAAGAACAACCACCTGCGAAAAAACAAATTTATTGCACGCGGTCATTTGGCCACAAACTCACTGAACTGTTGCCGATTAAACAAGCGGTGGCGGTTTACGCCAGTCGTGCAGCAGAAAAACTGCGGGCACAAAACTCCCTTGCACAATCGATTCATGTCTTTTTGCATACCTCGCCTTTCGAAGGCAATTACCATAGCCGCAGCACGGTGTGCCAAACGGCTTATCCCACCAACGACAGTCGTGAAATAGTGGCGGCAGTGATGCGAGGCATAGACAGTATTTTTACCCCAGGGCATCGTTATTTAAAAGCTGGGGTCGGGCTAATGGATGTGTTTGATCGCAGCTTCAACCAATATGATTTGTTTCACTCGGGACAGTCGGGGCAATCTGATAAAGTGATGCAGGTGCTGGATAAAACTAACTTAGAGCATGGACGTAATACTCTGTTTTTAGGGGCGGAAGGTGTGGTGCGAAAGTGGGCTATGCGCCAGCATTATAAGTCGCCTTCTTATACGACTAAGTGGGCGGATATTCCTGTTGTGCAATGCCAAGGAGTTGGTACACATAGAAAGTGGTGAGCCTAATATAGCTATTATGCCTTTAACATAGGGCCAGTTTAGTGATGATGAAACGTTGCTGAATTAAGTATCCTAAATTGCGCTTATGCCTGTCTACCTTTTGATTTTGCTAATTATTCATTGTAATATCAGCAATTACGCAGTAGGGGCGCATTAATACTCTAGAATTGAAGAAAGTCTAATATTTCACAGATTATAAAGAAGGGCATTTCCTCAAGCATACCCTGTTAACGGATTAATAAGTTGTACTATATAAGGAAGTAAATCCATGGAAATAATTCAAAAGAAAAATTCAACTAAGCATACATTCACCTTTGAGAAAGAACATTTTAACTTTGCATATGAAGATAAAACGGGCTCAGGCGATACTGATTTCAATTATGCAGACTTCCCTCAAAAATCTTCAATCCAAATAGAGCAAAATGAATGGCTGAGAAATGTTGGTTATCTTTGGTGTGCGCTGGGAATATTTCAATTTGGATATGCCATTTATTCAGGAGCCCCTTTATCAGGTAAATCGTTTTGGATTGTCATAGGTTTAGCATGTGTTGCATGGGCGTTTTTCTCAACAATTAAATATTCGGTTTACAAGTCTGAACGTGGCAATATCTTTGTGATCCAAGATAAAAACCATGGAAAAATATTAGAAGAGCTTAATGGTCGTAGGAAAGCTCAGCTTGTAGATTGGTATGCTGATATTAATCCAGAGAATGAGCTTGAGAATGAAATAGGTAAGTTTAACTGGCTTGTAGAGCAAGGAGTTCTTACTAAAGAAGAGTCCGAGGATAAAATTTCTCAAGCAAAGCTGATGAGTGCAGATAATTATATATTGCCGGGCGAGCGTTTGAACTAATTATTCAATGATAAGGGGATTAGGTTAATAGCTAGTGGGGAAAGGTCATGGATAAAGATGTGATGGTGAAGTTCAATCGCTATCCTGAGGAGGTCAAATCACGACTGCTTGAAGTTCGTGGTGTGATTTATTCGGTTGCTGAAGAAGAGTCTTTGGGAGAAGTAATTGAAACCCTGAAATGGAACGAAGCTAGCTACCAAACAATGGGAGGCAGTCCGCTCAGGCTGGATTGGAAGGAAAAGTCACCGCATACCTTATCGCTTTATTTCAACTGCAAAACACGGCTGATTGAAACTTTTAAAGAAGTATATCGGGATACCTTCATCTACGAGGGAAATAGAGAGATGGTCCTAAACGTCTCTGAGGCGCTGCCATTGCCGGAATTAAAGGCCTGTATTTCTATGACATTGCGCTATCATAAAATTAAGCACCTACCTTTATTGGGAGCATAATATGATTAGTTGTGATCAGCATGACTACATCGAGATAGTTTGTACGTTTAAATACCCGATTAAACTGACGATGACGTCTGGCAGTATCATTGAGTGCATAGGCTTAGATACTCAGCTCAATGAAAATCGCGATGAATGTATGAAGGTCGACCTTAAAGGTACAGAAGCCTTGATTATTCTCAGTGATATTTCGGTATTAGAAGTGTGCGTTGATAATCCTCACCTCCAAAGCGTCTCTTTTAACTAGAGCACCTGTTTAAACTAAAGCATCTGTATTAACTAAAGCATCTGTTTGAAGTAGGGCCTTTGTAATGGTTAAGCCACTGCCATACAATCATTCGTAGTAATAAAATAATAATAAGGATGAAAGATGAACAAGCAACGAATGCAACTGCTCAATGAACAGATTGTTATGGGGTGGTTCGGATTATGATTATTTCCTTTATTGCGTTCTTACTCGGCTTTACCTTGATTGGGCTATCATCTGTTTGGAAAAGTCGCGGGACAGCGCAAGATTATTATCTGGCCAGTGGTTCGGTGAAACCTTGGCTGGTTGGGCTATCTGCGGTAGCCACCAATAATAGCGGCTACATGTTCATTGGGGTTATCGGTTATACCTATGCAACAGGGCTGGCATCTATTTGGTTAATGATCGGCTGGATTGTCGGTGATTTTCTATCTTCAATGTTTGTACATGCTCGCTTGAAAGATGCCGCTTCAAGAACCGGAGAGGTGAGCTATGCGGGTGTGCTTAGTGGTTGGTATGGCGCAGACAATAATCGCTTACAGCGTCTTATCGGTATTATTTCTCTAATTTTCTTATTAGCCTATGCCAGTGCTCAGCTGGTGGCGGGCAGTAAAGCTTTGCATGTGCTTTTTGATTGGCCAACCTGGGCGGGCGCCGTACTGGGGGCCGTATTAGTGACCTTGTATTGCTTCGCAGGGGGGATTCGCGCATCTATTTGGACGGATGCAGCACAATCGACTGTGATGATCTTAGCGATGGGATTATTGATGATTGTTGCGACCTATTCATTAGGGGGGATCGGAGAGGCCGTAATACAAATGCAAGGTGTTGATGGCTTCCTTGATTGGTTCCCGCAAGATTTAGCGCTTCCAGGTTTGGCTGGGGGAATATTGTTTGCCCTGAGTTGGTTATTTGCAGGCTTTTCTGTAATTGGTCAGCCCCACATAATGGTGCGTTTCATGACTTTGAATGATCTTGGTGCGATGCGGAAAGCGAGATTCTATTATTACCTGTGGTTTGTTGTCTTTTACATGATGGCAACGGCTGTTGGGTTATTATCGCGCATTTATCTCGGCGAAAGCAGCAGTTTTGATGCTGAGCTAGCTCTGCCTGTGATGGCACAACAACTTTTTCCACCGATATTAGTAGGGCTGGTATTAGCGGGTATTTTTGCGGCCACTATGTCGACGGCTGATTCTTTGGTATTGAGTTGCTCGGCGGCGATTACTCACGATCTGTTACCGGCAAAAGTTGAGCGCCCGTTATTCATCAAATTAGCGACGGTTGGTATTGCCTGTGCTGCTTTATGCTGGGCCTTGGTGAATGAACAAAGTGTATTCAGTTTAGTCATTATGGCTTGGTCAGGGCTAGCCAGCGCATTTGCCCCTTTGCTTATCTTCTTATGCCTAGGTAGAAAGCCGAGTCAATTGCTAAGTATTGCCGCTGTAATCGTTGGTTTATCGGTCGCGATACTTTGGCGTGCAATGGGGTGGCAGTCGGCGGTGTATGAAGGTTTGCCGGGAATTGTGGCAGGGTTAGTTGTCTTATCTTTTTCGCTGCGTCAACGAGCGGCATAAACCATAAGAAATAAAGGAAAGTTGCATATCAATTTATATGTAATTTTCCTACCGTTTTAGATCTCGGAACATTAATCTACACTTAATAAGTAACTATCAACTTATGGCGTATGATTATGGCTATTCGTTATATAGGTAAGCTAAGTACCAAATTATTTGCACCACTCATGGTTGTTTTTATCTTTGTATTGGCCATGCTTATATTCTATGTGCCGGTGGTTACTCATAATAATATGGTTAATAGTGCTATTTCGACCGGTGAAGATACGGTCAAGCAATATAAGGCGATAAGGGGCTATTACACAAAAAACATCATTAAAAAAGTTTTAGCGGGAAATGAAATCAGACCTCATTATGTACATAAAGGTCAAGATAATACGATTCCGCTACCTGCCACATTTATTCACGATATTAGCAAAGTATTTTCAGATCAAAACATTATAAGTTTAAAACTCTATAGCCCTTATCCTTTTCCGAATAGAACGTCTCGCATACTCGATTCTTTTGCAGAAGAAGCTTGGCGGTCATTAAATAACAATAGTAAAGAGACCTATTTTGAAACGGCTACGATTGAAGGTAAGGAAGTCGTTAGAGTCGCGCTTGCTGATACGATGACGCAGCAGGGTTGTGTTAACTGTCATAATACCCATCCTGATACCCCCAAGAATGACTGGAAACTAACGGATGTCAGAGGGATATTAGAAGTTCAAATTCCTATTGATAAGCAAATACAAGAAGCCTTTGATCTTAACTTTACAATTGCAACTATTGTACTGATCACCTTGTCAGCGACCATCGGCATGCTGTTTATTATGTTCCGTCGTCTTATCTCTAATCGTCTTCGAGAAGTGCATAGTGCATTACAAGATATTGCAGCTGGGGACGGGGATTTAGGACAACGTTTAATTGATAATCCAAAAGATGAAATAGGTGTTATTGCGGAAGCGTTTAATCAGTTTATTGCTCATCTGGATAGTACATTAAGTCAAATTAATGAGCAGGTTAATCAGTTATATGAAACAACAAAATCCATGGAAGTCGTTACAAAAAGTACTCAGGGGAATGCTCATCATCAACAAGATGTCACTGGCCAAGTTGTCTCGGCGATGGGGGAGATGATGTCTTCTACACAAGAGATGTCCAGCATTACTGCAAGTACTGCATTAAATTCAGAAAATACTCATAAACAGGCTGACTTAGGGCAGGAGATGATTAAGGACAACCTTAGCTCTGTGGAAAACTTATCAAAAACTATGGAAAATGCTTCTAAGGCGGTGAAAGATCTAGAGTCAGATAGTCAAAACATTGGAGGGGTTCTAGATGTGATTCGTGACATCGCAGATCAAACGAACTTACTGGCTTTAAATGCTGCGATAGAAGCTGCTAGAGCAGGCGAGCAAGGTCGCGGTTTTGCGGTCGTTGCTGATGAGGTTCGTACTTTAGCAAGTCGTACTCAGCAATCGACAGAAGAAATTAATAAAATGATTGAGCAGTTACAAAGAGGTGCTAAATTTGCTGTGGATACCTTAGAGGAAGGTAATAAATGCATTGAGATAAGCCAAAACAAAGCCTTAGAAACCAACGAAATGATAGAATGGGTTGGGCAATCAATTACTGAAATTCAAGAACAAAATCAACAAATTGTTACTGCAACAAAGCAGCAGGCGAGTATCAGTGAAGAGATCAATCAAAATAATAACAAAATAAATCAAGACTCAACCGCAACGAATGAAAGTACTCAACAGCTATTATCCATGGCGGCCGAGATTAATCAGGCGGTTGAGCATATAGGTAAACAGTTGCAGAAGTTCTCGAAAAAATGATTGAGCATTAAAGGTATTTATTTTGAATGGCGGTGAATTCTTCAGAGGCCTTAACTTTATCGATCGCTTGCTGTAATAAATTAACGGTTTTGATATCGATATCTTTACTTAGGGCATAATATAAATCGCTTTCATTTAATGTGTAAACCGTTTCAAAATCATCGTTCTTTAACCCTACCTTTTTAATAAGCCAACGGGCTACATTTTCTTCATACGCCCACAGTTGAATTCGGCCAAGACTTAACATTTTAGCGATCGAATCTGCGTTTGGAACATACTTAATATTTGAACTTTTTACCCCATTACTTTTTACTAGTTGATCCCCAATATCATCAATAATGGCTCCGATAGTATAGTTATTTAAATCTGCTGTGGATTCAATTTTTATGGAGCTACTTTTCTTTGCAAGTAATACTATTCGAGTTGGGCTAATAGGACCGACCCAATGGAATAACGGTTCTCTTTGCTCAGTACGAGTCGTTGAGAAGAGCACAATTTTTGGCCCCTTTTCCGCCATACGATAAGCTCTAGGCCAAGGGAACGACCTTATACTATTAGATGTAATCTTTGACGAACTATGCTTGGTAGCGGCTAACAAAAGATCGACGGCAATGCCTTTAAGTTGATTTTGATCTTTGAAGTTATACGGCGGATAAAACTCAGTGATATAGGATAGTTTATCTAACTCATTGGCTGAAGAGGATAGGGGGGTTAATAAACTGAAGGTAATGCTAATAAACAGTGTAATCAATAGAGTAGGCTTCATGATTATAGACCTCTAAATAGTAATGATTTAATTTAACAAGTATAGGTTTAGGCGGATAAAAGCGAAAGGAATGTCGTGAGATTGCAAAAAAAAGTGCAAGTAGAGTCAATTAATTACTCTTTAATCCAGCATTTTGGCGAACTCCTGTGCGAACCTATTACAATCACCGGGCCATCGAGCTGATAAATAATTGCCGTCACGAACAATGAAGCCTGGTGCGGTATTCGTGTGACTATCTCGAATCGGAAATAAAGGGCCTGAAAGGAATGTTCCTTTACCACCAATTGCAGCTCTTACTTCAGATTCCACGCTTTTATTATAGGTACGGTAGTACCTACCTAGCCAAGGTGCAGTGAGAAGCCACGCGGGAAATTCAAGGGTATTCGTTAGAGATGTCGTCTTTCTGCTATGTAGAACAGAGGTGCCATCATTAGCCGTTGTGCGTGCAAGCAATAATACGCCATGGCAAACGGCTGCTACGGGTTTATCTTCTGACATAAAATGACGGCAAATACGGTATGCATCATCAGATTCCAAAAGTGCTTTTACTCCCTGCGCATGCCCACCAGGAATAAGTAGTGCGTCATACATGGAGGGGTCAATACAATCGAGTGCTAAAACTGACTGACCCTCCATGGCCTCAATCATCAATTGATACTTTTTTAGATCAGATTTTTTTGTCATAAATAAAGGAGAGAGAAGAGAGAATCCCTTGAATACCAACCGTTCGTCAGCATAGGCGACATTCCCAGAAGGTGTTGAGAACGTTATTGTATGATTGTCATCATACAACTTCTTCCACGGTACGGCACTTTCTGTCGGATCGTAATCAAGATCTGGTAATAACATTAAAATATTCAACGTTTCTCTCTTCGAAAATAAGGTAGCTTAAGTGTTTATAAGCGGCCTTTGGTTGTGAATTTATTATCAGCAGGGGTTTTGCTATATAAACCATGACTCTGGACTGCTCTGCGGTTTGAATACATCCAGTCACGAATGATCCAATTGGGAGTTGCTGCGGATATGCCAGAATAACTACTATTGCTTATGTGAGGCATTGGAGAGTCAATGGACCATAAGTACATCCAAGTCGCAGAAATATGTTTGCGACCAATATCCCACCAATAGAAAAATTTACTGCCCATCTCTACAAATGCGACTTCGTTATGAAGCTGAATGGCTTTGTCGCCAGCAAACTCAGTGGTCGTGATAGATGAGGAACGATAAGAGTCAATGGCGGTACCATAATTTTTTAACTCTACAACCATGTCCTTGGCGACACCTGAATTCCAGCGGCCATTCAAATAATCCTTAGCGTATTTTGAATAAAACGAGTCCAGTAAAGAAACCCGATCAGGTACGATGTTAGCAGGAATTAAGCCGCTTTGTGCTTCTTGCTTTAGCATATGAGTCATTTTAATGGCAAGTTGGTTACCTAAACTGTGGCCAGCTATACGAATATCATTGCCAGCATATTGAGTCATTGCGGTGATGTAGCTATGTACTAATAAATCACTGACATTTGATCGACTATTTGTCGTTGCATAGATGCCTTGACTATTTCTCCAGCGCATCCCTTTTCGGCCCGTAGCAGACCAGATTTTTGCTTCGGCATCTTTTACTTCAGCTTCGTCAGAGAATTGGTTCCAATACATGATACCAATGTTATAACCGTGATTTCTCCACATCGCAGCAAAATCGACGTCAGGTCGACCGTTACGGGTATTATTGAAATCTTCACGGGTTTGAGTTGTGCTGGATTTATCTGCCCAGCCATGAACGTATATTAATGTCGGTTTGGCTGGGTCATAGAATTGACTGCCGTTAGCTGTGTGAGCTCCTGCTTTTTCATATTGACTGTTAGGTCCTGACCAGTAGAGGCCATAATCTAAGTTATCAAACGTCGATTGAGGAAAACTATCAGCAGAAGACAGCTGAGTAATTGTTATTAAAACGAATAGAGCTAATCTATTTATCATATTCTGTACTCTTATTATTATGTGTTCGCGCCCTGTTTAATAGGGTGAACGCTGTTAATTATCAAATGACAGTTCCATTGTTTAAGAGCGGGTTTTCTAATGATTGAGTTAGGAGGTTGTAGAGGTGATATCCTATGATTTTGTTCACCGTCGAGATAGTGTAATTGAGTTCAAACTTGCATCGATATAGCTCAATTAATAGCTCTACTTTTACGATATTCTACTGGGGTTAAGTCCGACCATTTTTTGAAGGATCTATAGAAATTAGTTGAGCAAGTAAAACCAGTACGATAAACAATGTCATTAATGGATAATTGATGATCATTAAGTAATTGAAATGCAATATCCTTTCTTACTTGATTAATAATGTCTGAGTAGCACATACCACTTTTTTTGAGCTTTCTTTTAAGTGTGCTCGCCGAAGTATGAAAGTTTGTAGCACATTCATCTAACGTCGGAATCTTCTCGGGTAAACTAATTCGTAGCAACTCATAGATTTTAAAATGTAGATCGCCTTCAGGCCGTCTCAAATTCTCATATTCTAACTGTTTATTCTGAGTAACCGATAAATGCAACTTTCTCATTGATTCAGAGGCCAGAGGAATGGGCTTTATTAATTCGCTCTTTGGGATATACAGACGATAATAGCGGCTATTGAAAATAATCGGACACTTAAATACTTTGTGGTAAAGGGATGAATTCGACGTAGGAGGATGCTGTAATTCTACAGAATATAATTGAAAGTCACCTTCCATGATACTTAAAGCATATTGAAAAACAGCTCCCATCATCCCTTCCATTTGTTGGACGGTTAGTTCAGGAACGATCTTGCAGGGTTCGAAAGTAAGCACAAAATGTTCTTCAGTGATTTCTGAAGACAAGGTGCCTGCTTCGGAAACCAAACGATAAAATTGAGTGGCCATTTTCCATGCTTCTTCGAGGTTTTTACATTGTTGGGCCAATAGCCCAAGTTGATGGAAGCTATTGTTATGAATGTTAAGAGCGACTTTTAATCCAAGGCTTTTGTCAGCGTTGAGAGAAACAAGAGAATGCCAAAATGTATTAATCTGGGATAATGGAATTCTGCTATCCGTACTGGCTGAACTCCAAGCAAGAGGTACTATAGTGTCATGTTTGATATTTAGGTCTATTAGGGATTTGGTTAACGTTTTTACATAGCTGGCGATGACGGTAGGTTGATGATTCATATCTATCTCAAAATCAGTAAAGCGAAATAAAAATAACGCTGCATTACTCAATGGGTCAAGGATTTAAATTTTCTTGGCCTGTCGAGATACAAAAGACGGGTTTATTTATTTTTATCACATTCTTATCACACCGTTAAAAATATAATCTAAATAATTTTCCTTTTAAATAATCGCTACCAAGCCGAAGCATGATTAAGCGATATCACCTAAATATCACTTATGTCGCGTTATTTTGGTTGCAGGTTTAATGAAAGGTATTTAAAAAATGAAAATATTAATTGCGCTTACTTTGTCCATAGGCTGTCTTAATGCGCTTTTAGCTCAAGCCGATAATGTGATTGCAGGTGCGCCGTTATGGTCAACGCCAACTCGTGGTTCGGAGATTGATCAAGAGCAAGATATGACGAAGTTATGGAGAATAGCGGGTAGTAATAAGCAATACTCTCAGCAGGCAATCGATGATAAATTCAACGCTCCGGACTGGAATGAAGGTGACCACGCGGCAATGCCTGATATTGTTAAGCATGGGAAAAAGCCTAAGGTATGGGCTTGTGCGTCTTGTCATTTAGCTTCAGGCTTGGGTCACCCCGAATCGGCCTCATTAGCCGGTCTGTCTGCGTCTTATATCGAACGACAATTGGAAGATTTTTCATCGGGTAGTCGCTTGGATTACTCTGGTCATATGAACCGTATGGCTGAAGTAATGACTATGGAAGAAAGAAAAGAGGCTGCGGTGTGGTTTGCAAGCTTGAAACGTCAGGACTTTTTGGATGTCGTTGAAACTGATGCGGTACCCTTGACTGTCATAGATGATACGCGAATGCGTACCGTGGCTGTGCCTGCTGGAGTTGAGTCGATTAACGGGCGAATAATTGAAGTTCCAGAGGACTTAGAGCAGACAAAATTGAGAGTTCCAGTAAGTCGCTTTATCAGTTACGTGCCAAAAGGGGCTATTGCAAAAGGTAAAAACATAGTAACGACAGGTGGCGGCAAAACCGCTCCTTGTACTGTTTGTCATGGGCCAGATCTAACGGGCGGTGGTCTGATACCTTCTATCGTTGGTAATTTTGCCAGTTATACGGTTCGTCAATTACACGGTTTTAAATCTAAAACTCGCATATCGGCAGAGATGTTGCCTGTAGTTTCTCCTCTTAGTGATAGTGACATTGTCAATATCGCGGCTTATTTAGCATCGCTAAAATCAATGTAATAATCGATCAAATATCACACAGCTATCACGTATGTCGCGCTACCTTAGAGACTCACTATTTCTAAGGTAGCAATATGAAAATTTTAGAACGCTTTTACTTCCCCTTTTTTATGGCCTTGTTTATGTCTGGGCTAATGTCAGTTCAGTTATTAATAATTGCCAACGGCCTAACTGAGAATTTGTTATTCCTTTGGCTTCAGACCTGGCCTAAAGCATTTATTGTTGCTTTTCCAAGTGCAGTACTAGTGACACCTCTGATTACGAAAATTTGTTCTTATTTAAAATTGTTATCACACTCTACTCAGAAGGTAGGAGCTATTGATGAATAATTCGAAAAGCTACTTATATGCCATGGGAATCATTTTATCTTCAGCTACTTCATATGGGGATAATACGGTGGTTGGTATTCTAGAGCCGATAAAGGCGAGTCAGATTAGTAATGAAGTGACTGCACTGGTGGAAAGTGTGAAAGTCAATATCGGCGACGTAATTAAACAGGGAGATGTATTAGCCAATTTAGATAGTGAAAGTTATCAGTTGCAGTACAAGTTGGCCGAGTCAGAATTTATTTTAAGCCAAGCAGAATTTAAGGCTAATGAACGCCAATTGATACGTATTAAGGATCTTTATGATAAAGGGAATGCTTCAGTAAGCCAGCTTGATGAAAGCGAAAAGTTATTTGAAGTCAGTCAAGGGCAGCTGGCTGTTGCTAAAGCTAAGTTAGAACTAAGCAAAAACGTATTGAAGAAAACAAACGTTATTGCACCGTTTGATGCTTGGGTGGGAGCACGCCATATTGAAAAAGGCCAACTACTGAGTACATCGACGATGATGTTTGACTTAGTTGATATGAGCAAGCTAAAGGTGGTTTTTTATCTGTTAGAGAATGACTTAGCCCAAATTAATGTGCTTGATATCGTGAATGTTACTATTCCCGCTATCGATGATGTTAATTTCTCGGCAAGGGTTGCGCATATCGCCCCTCAACCATCAACGATTAAACCAGGTTATCGAGTTGAAGCAATATTAGAGAATAGCGATTTTAAATTACGCCCAGGTTTTACTGCACGTATTCGTTTGTCTGATGCTGAGCAGAAGCTCGTAGGAGAATAATATGAATAAGTTATATGAGTTCATATTAAATCGCTCGATGGTCGCCAATGTTTTAACAACAGCGGTATTAGTATTGGGTCTGTATGCTATTAGCTCGTTGCCGCTTGCTGAATTGCCTAGAGTTGATTTAGGCAAGGCCGATATTGTGACTCAATATCCAGGGGCATCAGCGGAAGATGTGGAAGCGAATGTTACTAGTCGAATTGAAAAAGAATTACTGACTTTATCAGATATTAAAAAGTTCTCTTCGGTCTCAGAGGAAGGGCAGTCAGAAATCAGTATTGAACTCAAGTCGGATATTAATGATGTTGCAAAATCGTATCAAGATATACGAGATGCCGTCGCAAGAGTATCAGATTTACCAGCAGGGGTTACTCAATTACCTTCTGTGAGAACGAAAAAATCATCCAGTTTAGATTTTATGGTCGTCGGTATTAGCGGTGATATGCCGTATGCTGAGTTGCGTCAACATGCAAGAGCGCTGGAGGTTAGTTTGCGTCGACTGCCTGGAATCGGCGAAGTTATCAGTAAGGACATGCGGGCACGAGAGTTTTGGATTCAGTTAGAGCCTGAACAGTTGGAACGTTATGGTTTTACCATAACAGAAGTTGCGAGTTTAATTCAGCAGCGCAATGTTTTAATGACAGGAGGAAGCCTTGAGTCCTATAAAACGGCGCAGGATGTATTAACTCTATCCGAAGTTAAAGACATCGAGGGTTTGCAAAATATTATTCTAAGTTCTCAGCCTTTATTGAAGCTGGAGGATCTCGCCGAAGATATTATATCTGGGTTCGAGCGTCCACAAAGCTATGCCAATATTAATGGGCATCATGTCATTGCCTTTGATTTAAGAACGTCTGATTCTGCGGATGTGATAAATACCGCTGCTGATGTAAGAAATTTGCTGAGCCAATATGGCGAGAATATAAAAGAAGTTGAGCTGGTCGTCGGTTTTGATCTATCTGATGAAATTCAATCGAAGTTCGATATCGTCAAGAATAATGGTTTAGTGGGCCTGATCTTGGTTATTTTAACCCTTGCTCTGATGTTGAACCGAAACGTTTCAATCTGGGTCGCATTATCGATACCTTTCTCGTTATTAGGCGTGATTGCTCTTTTACCGGCATTAGGGCAGGTTTTAGATGGCTATACTCTGGCTGCGATGATTCTGATTATTGGGATTATCGTTGATGATGCTGTTGTGGTCTCAGAAAAAATTGTGCAACGCTTTGAAGCAGGTGAAGAACTCAATAGCGCTATCATAGAGGGTATAAAAGAGGTGATGCCGGCTGTTTTTACTAGCCTATTAACGACTTTCTTAGCGTTTTTACCTTTAATGTTCTTGCCCGGCAATAGTGGGAAGATGCTGTATGTTATGCCGTTGACCATTGGCTTGGCGCTCCTGTTTTCGTTCATCGATGTCATTCTTGTTTTGCCTTCACATTTACGCTCTGTACTCGCAGGCAGACGTGAACAATTGCTTAAAGAAGAGAAAAATTCTAAGTTAATGCAAGCGCTAACAGTGAGGTTTGAAGTTCTATTAACTGGCTTTGTTAAGCAGCGCCATAAAACCGTGCCGGCAATGTTTATTGTTATCCTCAGTGTTGGGATTTGGGCTTTTACGCAGCTGCCGTATACATTCTTCCCAACAGGCGGAGCTTATATTATTGAAATAGAAACCGAGGTGGCCTCTAGTGCCAATATTGATGATGCACGTCGTCTAAATAAGCAGCTTGAGGATATTATTGCTGCAGATAAAGACAATGTCGTTCGTTGGTATAGTGACATTGGTGCCCCTTATAGCTCTTTCTTAGTGAGCCTTAAACCGGCAAAAGAGAGAGGTCTTAATGCAGAGCAAGTATTGCAAAGCTGGCAGCAAGCAGTAGAAGAGCTTGAAGGCTTTGTTGATATCGAGCTTGAGGTTGATGCTGGTGGCCCGCCGAAAGGACGACCAGTAGATTTAAATGTTGTCGGAGGCGATGACGCCATGCGAGATAAAATGGCGACGGATATTAAAGGTTGGCTTGAGCAGCAGCCTGGAGTGCATAGGGTTAATCGTGCATCTACCGAAATGAAATCCATTATCAGTGTCGATATTGATTATGACTTAATTGCAGCTTATGGCATTTCTACCTTTGATATTGCACGGACGTTAAGACTCAGTATTGATGGGGAGCGAATCAGTAGAGTATTTGCGGGTGACGAAGAAGTCCATTATCGCTTGTTATTGGAAAGTAACGACAGAGAACTATCTGAACTCGAACAGTTAACGGTGCGCGCAGCAAATGGCCAGTTAATCCAATTACGTGAATTGGTTAACTGGAGTCAAAGCGAAGCACCAGCCGCTATTAAACATTATAACGGTGAACGTAGTATTCGAGTATCAGCGTCTATTGAATCGTCAGTGACTGACCCCATCGCAGTTGATGATGCAATGCGTGCGCATTTTTCTTCAAAAGACTATTCGGGTGTGCGTTTTGTAAGTAGTGGACAAGCAAAGGAAACAAGGGAAGCATTGAGTGGCTTAACGATGGCAATGGGAATCGCTTTGATAGCCATCATGTTAACTATGATTCTATTGTTTGATTCTATTTGGCGCAGCGTATTGGTTTTGCTAATAGTACCGTTAGGGGTAGCGGCCTGTGCTTTGGTTTTATTTGTTCACAACGAACCGTTAAGCTTTTTTGCTATCGTTGGTTCTATCGGACTGGTAGGCGTCATGGTGAATAATTGCTTAGTCTTAATGTGTCATTACCAAAAGCAAAGTATTGATGCTGTCAAGGATGTCGATGATTTTGTGATATCTGGGGCGATGATTAGATTTCGCGCAGTTTTGCTAACAACGCTTACGACGGTCGCAGGACTTATTCCTTTAGCGTATGGCTGGGGAGGTTATGATAATTACATGGGGCCAATTGCCTTGGTGATGGGCTGGGGTATTGTCTTCTCGTCAATCATCACTTTATTAGTATTGCCTTCTTTGTATGCTTTTGTCATGGACTGGCGTAAAAAGTAATGTTCAACACCTTTGTGACAAGAAAGTCACAAAGGTGTCGCTAGTATGCGTACAAATAGATACGTACTGGTTTATTCATGGCAACAATTCTCAATTTAAAACCTAAAACGATAAGAAAAATTCACAGCTACTTATCGTTAATATTCTGCTTTCTTTTATGCTTTTATTTAATCACGGGTTTCTTTTTGAATCACCCATCATGGTTCGAACAAAAGGCTTCCATCTCTATTTACGAGCAAGAAACTTCGAGTATTGATGCACTGCCTAACATTTTACAGCAACAAGATATCCAACTTTCAGACTCTCGATTTGAGACGTTAACTCAAACTTCTGAACTTGAATTGTCAGGTCCTGGCTGGCGAAAAGTTATCAATATTGAAAGTGACATGGTTGAAATTGAAACGATTCAGTATGGCTTTATTGCGACACTCAATGATTTACATAAAAACCGTCATGTTCATATTGTTTGGACGATAGCCGCTGATATTTTTATTTTTTTTACTTTATTAATGTGCCTTACCGGAGTGTGGATCAGTGTGAAAAACCTTAAGAAAAAGAACCAAAACATTACAGTTTTAACCCTTGGCGGGTTGTTACTCTTGCTGTTAATTGTGGTGGTGCCAAAGGCTTATAGTGAAGAGGCTGTCACTATCAAAAATTTAAGTCTTGAAACCCTGGTTGATATTCGTCAGTTTGAAACAAAGACTGAAAATCCTTACATCGCTGTATTCAGTAAGAATAGTGCCAACGAATACAAAACCCACTTTGTTTTAATTGAGGGTTATAAGTGGGTAAAAGATCTAAAAACATACTGGCGAAAAATAGCCAGAGAGGATCGATCACTTGTTGATGCTCACTCAGGTGCGACGCGAAAGGCAGGTTTATTTAGTCGCCAAATTGATGTTTCACTTTTTCCCGGTGAGGGCTTGTCAGATATTGTTTTTTATCTTGAAGTATCGCGTGAAAAAGGGGAGCGGGAAATTCTTTCATTGGACTCTTTGACGGTAGATGGCAAAGCATGCGTTGAAGGGAAAAAAGAAATTAATCAGTTTTGTTTAATGCATTAGAAAATAGAATAATCGATATTACTCAGTTAAACCATTGAAATGAAAAAAGGAAAAGAAAATGAATAGCAAAAAAGTATCAGTGCTCGGTTTGAAAGCGGGTCTTGTCTCTGCGTTAGGTCTGGGTCTAGCGTTGCCAGCGGTGGCTCATGATGTTTGGATTGGTATGGGGGCTTTTGAGATTCATAGTGATGAACAAAATACTTTCTCAATCGATTTATCTCGATCAGCCGAACCTTTTTTAGCGGAATCAAATCATAACACCGGCCGTATGAATATCGTCGGACCAAAAGGACAGAATAAAGAATATACAGCGGCATTTCCTGGTAAAAATAAAGAAGTATATGAAGCTGAATTCAAAGAGTACGGTACTTATTATTTGAACGCTACTGAGACGCAAGTTTTTTTAACCTTCTATGAAGATGAAGAGGGGAAAGAGCATAAAGTTCGTATGCCGAAAAGCCAATACTCAACCTTGCCTAAAGGTATAACAATTGAGAAAACGGTCGAGAAGCGTTTAGCTTCAGAAAGTTATATAAGTTTTAATGGTATCAGTGAAATTTCAAAAGAAATCCGTAAAGAAGGCGTAACGATTATCCCGAATACGCATCCTTCTAAAATTGAGACCAATGAGCCTTTCAGCTTTACTATCTATGTTGATGGTGTGCCAATGGAGAAGGGTGAGGTGGCGCTTAAAAGCTTAAACCGCATTTATTATGATGATTATGAAGAAGTTGAAATCGAAGAAGCGAAAGGCGGTATTTATGAATTTGAAGTTAAGCACCCAGGGCGTTATTTATTAGGTGTTGAATTAGAAAGTACCTTGTCAGGAAAAGGCGACGCAGACTACTTATCTCAAGAGCGCTTCTTGACCTTTGATATTAAAAGTAACTGATATTTAACGCTTAATATTTAAGTATCACATTTCTATCACTCTGCTTAAATGATAATGATTCTTCTTTACATTCAAGCAGAGATTTTGTTATTTATGAAACTTATCCCTTTGGCATTAGCCATCAACCTCGCTAGTATTTCCTACCTTGTTACTGCAGAAGAAACTTCACGTCCTGAATTAGAAACCGTTACTGTTATAGGCTCTTCAAATAGTTATGAGTCACTGCAATCTATCGATACATTAGATATGAGTGAATTAAATCGTAACGAGGTTATGTGGTTACCGGATGCGTTGAAAAATATGCCAAATATTGATATTGCGGGGGACAGTAATAACCCCATGTCACGAAATATTACGATTCGAGGTTTAGACCGACAGTATATCGCTATCACCATTGATGGGGCTCGCCATAACTTTAATGCGACTAAATCAGGCAGTTTTACTCAGCCGATGAATTTATTAAAGCAAGTGGATGTTGTTCGTGGTGCGTCCAGTGGCGCAGGTGCAGGCTTGATACGTATGGAGACTAAGTCTGCGGCGGACTTATTACAGCCTGGGAAAAATATGGGCGGGCAAATTCAGTTAGGCAGCCGCAGCAATAACGGTGCAGAGAATGCGAGTTTATCTTTGTTTACCGCGCAAGGTAAGTGGGATGCGCTGGTAAGTGGCGCGCGTACTACGACACAAAATCTGAATGTTGGTGAAGGAGTAGAGAGCCCATCATCTGAAATGCATAATAGCAGTAGCTTAACAAAAATTGGCTATCAGCTGACCCCTGAGCAAAAACTATTTTTAAGTCATTCCAGTACTTCGGGTACCGATAAGCGCACACGCTTAGATACAGAAACGAGAGAACGCTTCGCGAATAATCTTGTGCTTGGATATGATTGGCAGTCCAAATCAAAGTGGCTAGACCTACAAGCACGGTTATATCAAAACAAAAGTAATCATAAAGTGACCGATACTGAAAGTGGTGGTATCACAGAAGATATTCATTTAACAAAAGGCTTAAGTTTGACCAACTTCTCATCAATTTCGAGAGGTGTTGCAAGCTATGGTATTGAATATTATGAAGACAGTATTGAACCCAAAGTACAGGAATTCACCGAGGATGGCGTAGTGGGTACCGATCCGACGAAAGAGCCGCAAGGTAAGTTGAAAACGTCGGCGCTATTTGCGTTATATGATTTTGCTGTAACAGACAATCTATCTGTTTTACCCAGTTTACGATTTGACCAAGTCTCAATGCAATCCGATGATGCGGTGGATGTAGATGGCAATCCTGTTGGGCGTAATGCCAGCAGTAAAACGCAATTATCGAAAGGTTTACGAATTAGCTGGCAGCCGTTAGAAGGACTTACGACTCATGTTTCTTACAGTGAGGCTCTCGTTGCCCCACGATTAAGTGAGCTTTATGTGAGTGGGAAAGGCTTTGAACCAAATCCGGGCCTTAAACCAGTACAAGCACAAAACAAGGAAGTCGGTCTCGTCTGGGCTCAGTCTGGCTTGTTTAAAAATGGCCAAAACAGTGTGAAATTGAATGTGTTTGATAATGAGTTGAAAAACTACATTGGCAAAGAGTACAGCAATCCTGATTATAAGGACGGCTCGTATAAAAACCTAGACTCTGTGCGTATTCATGGTTTTGAATTATCTGATCACTATGTAAATGGTGCTTTAGCGCTGGATGCCTCTTTTGCACAAACGGTTGGTTTTGATACGAAAAACAAAGAATACTTGTTTGATATGCCGTCTGACAAATTCCGTTTCAGTGCACAATGGAGTTTACAAGATAACCTAACGTCTCAGATCGTTGTTAATCATGCCTTGGCGCTGACTCGCGTGCCGGCTTATGGTTGGTTTGCTGAGGGCCGTGGAGAACCTTCTCAGTATGGGACTTTACCTGAAAAGCATGATCAAACAACGGCTGCTTGGACAACAGTGGATTTACACTTTAATTATCAACCGCAAAGTACTGAAAACTTAGCCATGAATGTGAGTATCACAAACTTAACGGATAGAGCGTATGCTAATCGTTATTATGCTGATGAAGAGCCTTCTAAGTATTATGAGGAAGGACGAAGTGTTAATATGAATTTGGCCTATAACTTTTAGAAAATAAAATACTCCGGCCTTGGCCGGAGTATTTTTCAGGTTTGTACTTTAGGTTTGTACTTTAGATTAAATGTTTAGGTCTAGTGTTTAGATATTTCCACCGGGTTGCAAGCCACTCGGTACACTTTCAGGAATGGTCTTATCAAACTGGTCATCCTGCAAGCTTTTAAGAAAACTCACGATGGCATTATTACCTCCTTCACCATCACCATCACCATCACCATCACCATCGCCATCGCCATCGCCATCACCATCACCCATATCCAGTTGTTGGATTTGTGGTGCAAGATCTTGCAAGCTTAAGCTTGGGTGAATATTTTCGCCCTGAGAAGCTTGCTGATAAAATTGCACGACTTCTTCAAGGGTCTCAAAAATACCATTATGCATATAAGGGCCGGTTAGATTTAAGTTACGCAAAGTCGGGGTGCGGAAATCGAGTTGTCCAGCGCCCATATCCGTTAATAGAGTTCCATTTGGTAAGGTCAAATCAGGGGTGCCAATAACGTGTAATTGGTAATCCGATAGCATGGGGCCGCTATGACACTCGGCGCAACCCACCTCAACAAACTCCTCTAGGCCTTCTTGCTCGATTGCTGTTAAAGCATTGCTATCGCCCTTTAGAAATTGATCAAAGCGGCTATTATTGGCGATTAAAGAGCGTTCAAAACTGGCGATTGCTTTGAATATTAACGTCTCTGTAATGACACTGGTTCCAAATGCATTAAGGAATAATTGCTTATATTCGGGGATCGCCTCTAGACGTTCAATAACGATCGCCATTATTTGATCTTCGGCAATATCTTCGCCGCGCATTTCTTCTTGAGAGAGTATGGGAAGCTTTGCTTGGTGTTCTAAGCTACGAATACGGTTATCCCAAAACATCGGAGCTTGTTCTGGGACATGTGGGCCTTGATTATGTATGCCATTAAAGGCTGTATTTAAAATAGTTGGAGCGTTGCGCTTCGCAAGGCTGCCACCTATTCGATCTTCTCCAAGTCCCATACCTCCGACTCCTTGTGAGAGTATCAGTGCATCGGCGTAGCCTTTGGCGGGGTGGTGGCAGGTTGCACAAGCGACATCTTGATTACCTGATAAAATGGGGTCCCAAAATAATAATTGGCCTAATGTGTTCTTTTCAGTAGTGGATGGATTATTGATCGGGGTGGCTATGTTATTGGGGAGTGGAGAGAACAGTTGAAAAGCATTGCCTCCATCGCCTGTTCCGCCTCCGCAGCCAGAAAATAGGCTGGATGTGATAACTATACCGATAAGTTTACTCTTCGTTATATTTTTCATAATGATGATTAAATTCTGAATGAGCATCTAATTTAATCAAGTGAGGGTGATAGGCTTGTGACGAAGTAGGGTTTTCCACATCTTCAATGGGGTATTTCTACGATATCCTGACTATTGGGCCTAAAAGAAGCTTAATTTAAATGATTATTGTAATAACTGGGGATGCTAGGAAATATTAGCAGACAGTTTGCGAGCTTACTGATTAGAAGGAGATTGTTAATACGTCTATACTAGTATTAGGGGGCTTATGATGGGATCTCGGGTCTAGCTCGATTAAAAGTAAGGTGAGAAATATTATGCTGTTTATGTGGTTAGGAAAGCTCCTATTAACTACCTTTTTATTTTTCTCAGTCAGTGCGATATCTAACGCTGAAATCAACATTGCATTACTCGAAAGTTACCCATGGAGTTTTCAAGGGAAAGACGGCGAAATTAAAGGGATTTATCCCGATCTTTTAAAAAAAGTTCAAACGAATATCAATACCAATATCAATTTTCTCAACGAAGTGAAACTTGAAATTCACCTTCATCCGATGGCGCGAATTCAACATGACATGAGTACTAACAGTTATACCGATTTAACTATCATGTCTTTTAAGCCTAAAAGAAAGCTCATAATGAGGCCTCTCGAGAAAATATATAGAACACCATTTATATTATTATCTAGAGCTAAGGATCCTATTCATACAATTGAGGAGCTAGCGGGTAAAAGGTTAGCCGTTTTGCAAGGAGGGTCAGGTTGTCCTTGCTTAGAAGGGTCGAGTAATCCTAAGAAAATATATGTTAATGATCATAAGCATAGTTTGAAAATGTTACTTACTAATCGATCTGACGCCGTCGCTGGGCCAGCTATTAGGTTGTTAGGCAATGTCTCGGCACTCGGTTTTAAAGATAAAATAGCAGTCCCCGTTATCTATGAGTGGCGAGAAGTCTGGCTGTGGGCTAATAATAGTTACTTACACGAAGAAGGACCTGTAGTTATGGGGGCGGGTAAACTTAGAGATATTGACGCATTCTTATTTGAGTTTAAAAAATTAATAATGTCAGGTGCGATAAGAGAAATTGCAGCGCTTTATTTAACAGGCGAACAATTAGAATATGTTTATGATGAATAAATATTCTTTAATGATTATTAAAGTGAATGGTGGTTGAAAATAATTGATCCTTGTAATCATGATGAATGCTCCAGTCTAGATAATTGCATACTCTCTGACAGATGATTAACCCAAACCCTTGAATTTTTGGCTCTTGGGTTGCTAGGTTTTTAATGGTTAATGAATGATCCGTTAGGCAAATATTAACATTGTCATGACCATACTTGACTGCGTTGCCAATAAGGTTGGAGCATAAAATATCAAACATAGCAGGGTGACAAGATAAAGCGACAGGCATCGACGTGACTGTTAGTTTTAAATCATTCGCGACCAGTAGCGTATTTTGACCTTTGATTACGTCCAGTAATATTATTTCGATGTCAACGAGTTCCAATTCCTTGGAATGATGACGGGCGAGTAATAAAAAACAGTCGGTGAGATTTTTGGCTTTATCCGCCGCTTTCCCAATCCGAATAACGTTGTTCTTTTGCTGTTCATTAAGCGGACTTTTCATCAGGATATGGAAGCAATTTCGAATAATAGCTATCGGAGTTCTTAATTCATGGCTGGCATGTTGGGTAAAATATTTTTCTCGCTCAGCATGATCAAGCAATTGTTGGCTGTATTGAGAGAAAGCCTCGCGTAAGGTATCAATTTCGTCTTTATGCGCATCATCAATAGGTGCTGTAGGAATCGCATCAGGGATAATCAGGTTTTGATTAATGGCTGTTTCGACATCGTTAGATAATTCTAATAATCTTCTCATTAGCAGCGTAACCAAATAGCTAACAAGAATGCTGCCTACGAGTATGGTAATTAGTACGATGCTTGTGATAATTGCTTCAAGGCGTTCTTCTTGTTGATCAAGCATTTTAAGCATGTCTTGTAAGATAATGACGATCATTTGGCCATTAGGGTGCAATCCTATGCGATAGTGAATTTCTTCTTGTTGTATTTCATAAAGACCTGGGGTCGTTTGTTTAATGAAACTGGGTAGCTCAGGACTATCAAGTAAAAATAACTGGGTATTGATATCAATATTATAGGGTAACGTTTCAGGTAAGGGGTGCTGAGAAATGTATTCAAAATATGAGTTTACGATACTATTTAAATAGGAGTTTTCAGAGGCGTATAGTCCACGATAAAAAATGGCCGCAGAGAAAACGGCAATAAAAACGGTGTAACTGATCATGGCAATAATCAGCTTATTACGTAGGCTATTAAACATGGTCACGAATTCTCAAACCAATTCGGTGGACGGTTTCGATCATATTGAAGTCAAAGGGTTTATCAATTAAGTTGCGTAAGCGATAGATATGGCTACGTAACGAATCACTGTCAGGCTCTTCATCTTGCCAAATTATTTGTGATAGTGATTCTCGACTGACAGGGTTTGGTGCTTGCTTAACCAGTTCACATAACAAATTAAACTGATTTTTATTCAAAGCTATTTCTTGGTCGTTTCGGAATACGCGTTTTTCCCCGGCATTGATGACGAGCTCGCCAAAGATGATATTTCGACTGTCCATACGTCGCCCGCGCTTTGATAATGCATGTAAACGGCATTCAAGTTCAGGCAACTCAAAAGGTTTTACAAGATAATCATCACAGCCGGAATTAAACCCTTGTATTTTGAAATCGAGAGTATCCATTGCGGTTAGAAAGAGAATAGGGCCTTGATATACCTGCTCGTTACGTAACCTTTGGCAAACCTCAAAGCCATTGAGTCTTGGCAGCATCACATCAAGTATTATGATGTCGTATTCCCTTTGGCTGGCTAGGTTTAAGGCCGATTCGCCGTGGAAGGCATGGTCGACGATAAAGCCCGAGTCATTGAGGTATTCTGTGACGGTAGCCGCGAGATCAAGATCATCTTCAACTAACAATATACTCATACGTTTCCTTTAGATTGACGCCTGGATAGGAGCACTATATAAACTCTTGTTTCATATTTTATAGCATATAATGAGAGTAACGTGACATCTGTCGTATTAATGTGATAACGAAGATTTAACAATGGAAATTTTTATCTATCATCAGGAGGTGCTATGTGTGAACTTTTAGGTATGAGCGCGAATACCCCCACCGATCTATGTTTCAGTTTTACCGGTTTGACCCAGCGAGGAGGAAATACAGGACCTCATAAAGATGGCTGGGGCGTCGCTTTTTATGAAGGTAAGGGGGTGAGTAGTTTTCATGATTCTAGCCCCAGTTGTCAGTCTAAAATTGCCAATATGGTGCAAAAACACCCCATCAAAAGTGAAACTGCGATTTGCCATATTCGTCAAGCGAACGTAGGAGATGTGTGTCTGGCCAATACCCATCCTTTTATTCGTGAGTTATGGGGAAAAAATTGGGTATTTGCCCATAACGGACAGATTAATAACTTTGTTCCTCGATATGACGTGAATGAAGCGGCTTTTGAGCCGATTGGTGATACGGATAGCGAAAGTATTTTTTGCGATATGATGAATCATCTAAAGCAAGGTCTTAATCGCGAATCTAGCCATCAACAAATAGCGAATTGCTTAGTATCCTTTGCTCAAGACTATGCGCAGAAGGGAGTATTTAATTGTTTGTTGAGTAATGGAGATTGGTTATTTACCTTTTGCAGTACCAAGCTTGCCAGCATTACCCGTCGTGCGCCTTTTGGCCCTGCCTGTTTGACCGATGCGGATGTGAGTATTGATTTTTCGGCTGAAACAACGGCGAATGATGTGGTCAGTATTATAGCTACCCAGCCCTTAACTTTGGACGAAGCATGGGAAGTCTATGATGCTGGGGAGTGGCGATTATGGCAGTCAGGGGAAGTGATTGCCCGAGGTATGATCTAGCTTATTAAATTGACTAAGGGTCATGGAATGACGAAAACGAAAGAGTTGGAAGCGGTCTTAACTCACTTAAAGAGACTTGCGATTGAAGTAACTCAGCATGGGACTGATGTTAGCCAGCGGCGCAGACTATTGGATGGCTATTTTTCGGTATCTCCTGAGGTCGTTGAAACGTTGGTTGAACCCGCAGAGGTAACCGTAGGTAGTAGAGCAGGCTATTGGTTTGTGCCAGAAAATAATGATGGCCAAAGACGCATGCTATATATCCATGGGGGTTCTTGGATGTCGGGCTCGGTCGAAGGCTGGAAAGCCTTTGTCGCGCGCTTAGCCATTGCCTGTGATTGTGCCATTTTGTTTATTGACTATTCATTGATGCCGGAAGCCCCTTTTCCTGCAGGGTTAAATGATTGTTTGGATGCTTATTATTGGTTAAGAAAAAATGGGCCAGCTTCAAGCATTATGGCTGATGAAGTTTTTATCGCGGGTGATTCTGCGGGTGGAAATTTGTCGTTAGCGTGCTTGCTCACTCTAAAAGACAAGAATTCACCAATGCCGGATAAAGTGTTAGCCATTTCCCCCTGTACTGATTTCACTGCCAGTGGTGCATCCATGCAGACGCATCAAGAAATAGACCCAATTATCAATGCTTTGGCAATTCCTTTGCTGGGGGCTGCGTATCTTAAAACATCGAATCAGGGCCTGACCCATCCGTTGGCTTCCCCATTATTTGGCGAATTATCAGGTCTACCACCTTTGATGCTGCAAACGGGAGAAGCGGAGGTTTTATTGGATGATAGCCGCCGCTTTGCAGAAAAAGTTGTGCAAGCAGGGGGAGAGGTATTATTAGATACTTGGCCCGACATGCCGCATGTATTTCAGGGTTTTGCCCCTTTCTTGCCAGAAGCGAGTGACGCGATTAAACGCATAGCAATTTTCTTTAAATCCCTCTAGTGAGGGGCTTAATGCGGTGCTTAGTTAATAGAGTCACTCAATAAAATTGTGGAAGCGCAAATGCAAAGTACGCCGCCGGTTATAAATAAGCCAAATACTCGAAATGCAATCTTCTCTTTTATTTGGCTGACGCCGAATATATGAGACAAGCGAGCGATTAAAAAAGCACTGCCTAAGCTATGGATCAGTAGATTGTTCTGGCTGTGCAATTCTAAAAAATAAAGCAGAATAATAGCGAGGGGCACGTACTCAGAAAAATTACCATGTACCCGCATGGCGCGTTTCAGTTGTTTATCTTTGCCATCGCCAAATGGGATTTTAAGTTTTATCCGCATCCTAATGACATTGAAACTCAAGGCTACGTAAATGATTGCCAGTATTGCTGCATAGATAGGCGTAATTAGCATGGATATTCCTTGTTGTGTGCTATTAAAATTGCAATAGGAAAGTTATTCTATGGGGAAAGGTTAAACAAACCATTATATGTTGTTTATAGAATAGCAAAGGTTTTTCATGTCTTATCGGTCAGTTCCTCCAATACAATATGTCCCCGTATTTGAAGCAGCAGCTCGCCATTTAAGTTTTAAGCTTGCAGCACAAGAGCTTTGTGTGACAGCGCCTGCTATAGCACAACAGGTAAAGGCGTTTGAGCACTGGCTTGGTCGGCCGTTATTTAATCGACATACGAGAGCGTTGAGTTTGACGCCAGAAGGTCTCTATTATTATGAGTTAGCGCAAAAGACGATGAAGAGTCATTGTTTAGGTCATCTTGATTATCAAAAGCAATTTGAAAAAAAGTCGTTGACGGTCAGTGCTCCTTACTTTGTAGCACAAGAGCTCTTAATGCCGAATTATCTGAAGTTTTCAGATTATTGCCCTGGTACTGAATTACGTATTGAAACTCGAATGTCTTATGTGGATTTTGATAGTGAAACCATTGATGCTGCGGTTCGCTTTGGCGATGGGCAATGGCCAAATTTAGAGTGCCACTTATTAGCTAATGCGACGGTAGCCCCGGTGTGTGGCTTTAATTATGAGTTCAACGACGAATTCAGCGAGATTGCTAGATTGTATGAACATCGGCTGATTTATGCTGAACCCGAAATGTCTGACTGGGGAAAGACGTTTTGGCCAACAGGCAGCATACAAAAATTCGATAACATTATTTGCGACTCTTATATCGCAGCGATTAATGCCGCTGCCGATGGACTAGGAGTTGCGATGGGGATTTTCCCAACGTTAAATTCTTGGATTAATAATAAGCGTTTAATGATGCCATTTGAGCATCAAATTGAGATCGATCGTGGCTACTGGCTTGTTTCTCCGAAGCAGGAAAAAGAAACAGAAGAAATGACTGGTTTAACTCGGTGGATTGAAGATATCTTTAAAAATATCCCGGCCCTTGATGAATAACATTGATCTAATAACGGGTTGCAATCAACTAGGCCGCAAATGTCACTCTATCTGTCTTGCTATGCCATTGTAGAATTTTTTTGAGTCTCTATCTTTGTGAGTAATAGATCATAACTGCGACAGAAATTTTAAAGGTAATTTATGAGCAACGGCGCAAAAGCATTAATCAAAACTCTATCCAACTCAGGTGTTGATACCTGTTTTACTAATCCAGGCACTTCTGAGATGCACTTTGTTGCGGCTTTAGACAGTTCGGATATGCGAGCGGTATTATGCTTATTTGAAGGCGTTGCTACGGGGGCGGCTGATGGCTATGCGCGTATTGCGAATAAACCTGCTGCTACCTTATTGCACTTAGGTTGTGGCTTAGGTAATGGCTTAGCGAACTTACATAATGCGCGTAAGGCGCGGGTGCCGATGGTGAACATTATTGGAGACCACGCCCTTTATCATAAGCAATATGATGCGCCGCTAGAGTCTGACATTGTGACAGTGGCCAAAAATGTATCAAGCTGGATTCGTACTTGCCCTGAAACTCAGCAGGTTGGTGCCGATACTGCAGAAGCCATTGAGGTCGCTCAAAAAGCACCACAGCAAATATCAACCTTAATCCTGCCAGCGGATGTTTCTTGGGGGGAAGGCGGGGAAGTCGTTGAAGCTGATTTGGCGCCTGTTAGTGATCTAGCATCTGAAGAAATGATTAATCAGGTCGGGGATATTTTATTAACTAAGGGCAAGAAAACAGCCATCTTATTGGGCCGTCGTGTATTACTTGAAGAAGGATTAATTGCAGCTTCAAAAATTGCCGAGCGAACGGGAGCTAAGCTATTTTCAGAAGTATTTCCAACACGCTTGCAGCGTGGAGCAGGCTTGCCTCAAGTAGAGCGTATTGCTTATCTGGCTGAAATGGCGTCAGTTCAACTAAAAGGCTATGACCATCTAGTAATTATCGATGCCTCTGAACCGGTAACATTTTTCGCTTACCCTGGCAAAAAGAGCTATCTCGTGCCTGAAGCTTGTCGCGTACATAATTTTGTTAAAGAAAGCCAAGATGCGGTTGCGAGTTTACAAGCATTAGTGGCCGCGGTCGGTGCAGAACAAACGGCTCCTAAGCTTCAACAAGCGGATCGGCCTAAGCTGCCTGCAGGTAAGTTGAATGCAGGAAAGGTCTGCCAAGCGGTCGGTGCGTTATTACCGGAAAATGCAATCATTTCGGATGAAGCTCAAACGTCAGGATTAAAGCTACCAATCAGTACCGCAGGATCCCCTAGGCATGATGTGCTCACATTAACAGGCGGGGCAATAGGCCAAGGCTTGCCTGTGGCGATTGGTGCGGCTATTGCGGGAATGAATAGTGAAGGCAAAAATCGCCCTGTGATCAGTCTGGTTGGTGATGGTAGTGCTATGTATACCATTCAATCATTATGGACCATGATGAATGAAAACTTGGATGTCACTGTGATTGTATTAAATAACCGTTCTTATGCGATTCTTAATATCGAACTTGAGCGAGTAGGGGCAGAAGGAGCAGGTCCAAAAGCGAAATCACAACTGGATCTTTCTAAAACTGAAATCGATTTTGTTGCGATGGCAAAAAGTATGGGAATGCCAGCAGAAGTCGCAACCACCGCAGAAGAGTTTAATGCGGCTTTAGAACGCGCGCTTAGCGAGCCAGGGCCTCATTTAATCGATGCTATTGTTCCTAGTGAATATGAAGGCTTAAAGCTGAAAGTTTTACCGCATTTATTGGGTGCAATGGAGAGCATTCCATCGCCTATCGCAAAAGCGTTAAAAAAGAAGATAGCGCCTTAGTACGACTAATGCCTCAGTACTTTAGCAATTGATGGATATAAATATCAAATCTATCAATTGTCTTTTTCATTCCTAATTGATTTTAAACCCCTAGACGACAAGGCCGATACAGAAGATAACCTTTATTATCGGTCTCGCTATGAAAATATTGTCTTCCCAGCTGCAGATTAATGGGCATCAACAAAACACTGTGCTCTCAACGCAACTCGAGCGTTTATCTGTCTCAGTTTTAAATCAAGTTGAAGGGGCGGATGAAGATCTACCCAATAGTGATGCTGCCAGCATTAAGCTATCCCTTTCTAATTCAGCCAGCGAACAGCAGAGCCTTAAAACCGGTTCGACGGTATCAGTGGCGGATAGTGGTGACATTATTCAGCAGCATGAAGGACTACAGATTGCGCAATACGTTGTGGAACACAGCAGTGAGTTCGCAATGTCGGTCAGTGAGAATAATCGATCGTTCGTTACTGGTCCGGACCTTAGGGTAAATAATGTCGATATTCGTGCGAGCAGTACGCAAGTAGAAGTTGAGGTTGTAAGTCGGCTGACTCAAGAATCTGTTGAGTCTTTAACCTTCGAAGCGTTTGGGCAAGTTAAGACGGAAGAGGGCTATCAAATTGATTTTATGATGGCTTTGGATTTTGATCGATCGACACATACAGAAATCATCAGCGAGTTTAAAGGGAATCGAAATTTAATCGATCCATTAATTATTAATGTAGAGGGAGGGGCTGTAGGTTTAAGCGATGTGTCTTTTGATTTTGATCTGAATTCGGATGGCACGCTAGAATCTATTGCACAAACAGCTAAGGGCTCAGGGTATTTGGTATTTGATAAAAATAAAAATGGAGAGATCGATAATGGCAGTGAAATGTTTGGTCCTGAAACAGGGCAAGGTTATGGAGAGCTGCGGCAATACGACGAGGATGGCAATGGTTGGATAGATGAAAATGATAGCATTTATAATCAATTAGAAATTATGAGTTTTGGTGAAGAGGGGCGTGAGACTCAATCGTTATTGACGGCGGGTATTGGGGCTTTGCATTTAGGCTCAGTTGAGTCGAATTATCAATTGAATACAGAATCTGGGATATTTGCCGGTAAAATAAAACAATCAGGGATCGCACTCGCAGAAGATGGGCGTACTTTGTTGATGCAAGAGGTACATTTAACCGACTTCTCAAGCGATGGTGCCTCTTCTACAGAGCAAAACCGTGAGCTGTTTTTACGCGCCTTGAGTGGTATAGATGATGCGGCCGAAGGGGGAGCGAATAGCGCTTCTCCACTGAGGTTATTTCAATTTGAGGATCCTATTCTTTTGCAGCGAGATGAAAATACCCAAGTCAGTATTACTTCCCCGGATGAATTAAATATTACCGCGAGTTTTAATATAACGCAGGCGCAGTCTGGAGAAGAGCGATCAAACAGTGGCGGAATTAATAAGACATTTGATCGCCAAGCCGTTGCTTTGGAACTGAGTGAATGGGTTGCATCTGCAATGGAAGGTTTTGACTCTAGACCTGAGGTAGCTCAACGAATTGAAAAGACTCAAACCTATGTTAATGTTGAGCAGGTAAAGGCTCCTATTTTTAATCAGGCGCTGAATGATTTGGATCTAGAAGAAATGAAATTAGAATCTCAACTCAGTACAATGCGTTCCATGATTGATAGTCTACGTGAGATGCGCCTTCAGCTTTCCGAATCAAATAATAAACTGGCTCTTTATCATCGTATCGATACTTTAGGCCGCTGATGGATTTATAAAAGGTGCTTTATAAGAGGTGCTATATTAAAAGTGAAATTATTAAGCGCTAGTTTAGCCATTTGTGTTTAATGCTTTTATAGACGCCATTATACTTTAAAACATCCAACGCTTTTTGAAGCCGGTAGACTGTCTCAGTATCGGTCTCTTTATTGAACATGTAATAGTACGAATATTGATCGTTAAATACCGCAATCGCTTCTACTTCAGAAAATGATCTTCCTTCCATTCTTAACTTGGATGCGATTGAAATATCGACATTAACAATTAATGGCGCTCTTTCATTAATGAATTGCTTTACGTTAAGTTCGGGCTTAGGCCCTGCGAAAACGTTATAGCCTTGATCTGTGAGATTTTTTTCACTGGCATCTCCTGAGACTGCAATAACCGGGTATTGATATTTAACAATGCTGTTTAAGGCAGCGGCATTTGAACTGTCATCGATTATCATTTTCCAGTCAGTTTTAGGCTCTTTCAATTTAAATAATTTTTGCGTTCTTCCATTAATAGGCCCAACCCACTTAAAGCGGTCTTCTCTATTACTATTTCGTGTTGCTGTAAATAACATGGTATTAGGGGTTTTTTCTACAAGTTTTAGGTATCTTTTCCAAGGACCCAGCTCGATTGAAATATTAATCTTTGCTTGCTTGGCCATGGCCCGCAATAGGTCAACAGAAAAGCCTGTGAGCTGGCCATCCTCTTTGAAACTGTAAGGATTGAAGTCTTCACAATAAGCCCGAATCTCAATCGTTTCAGATAAGAGGATATCACTCTCTTCAGCCGCGATTAGGTGTATAGGGCAGAGTAGGAGAAAAATAGAGGCTATTAATGATGTACCTTTGCAGGAATCATAATACATATCTATATGCCTATCGTATTACAGTAATCGTTGTAACTCATGACAGCTCTTTTATACGCTTTACATTCCTTCAGTATAGGCAGCATTACTCTGTTTTGCCTACTGCCAATAATGTGGAGTAGGGTTATCACAAAAGTGTTGTTTTCTTTCTAGTTGCAAATCGTTCTCAGAAAAAACCGACATAAATCAATAAGCTGTACATTTATTTACAGTTCAACCCCAGCCCTCTTAGATTACTAGTTTTGTATTGATTCAGATCATTATTTCAAGATACGTAAAGAGTATTGTGCCTTTTGTACAAACTATAAATAGTCGAGGAGAGAGAGCCATGGCTGAACGCTTTACAAAAAGCATGGCCAGAAATATGTATATGGGGGGAAGTCTTTTCTTCATTCTCATATTCGTAGGACTGACAATGGATACCGTACGGCAAATGCCGGATCGGGATAATCGTGAAAATCTAACAGAAGCTGTAGCCCATGGTAAGAAATTATGGGAAGACAACAACTGCGTAGGTTGTCACTCACTATTAGGTGAGGGCGCGTATTTCGCTCCTGAGCTTGGCAACGTGTTTCAACGCCGTGGTGGCGAAGCAGGATTTAAAGCCTTCTTTAAGGGCTGGATGAATGCACAACCGTTAGGTATTCCAGGGCGTCGTGCAATGCCGCAGTTTAACCTGTCGGATGAAGACCTAGATGCATTGGCCGATTTCTTAGAGTACGCCTCTAAGATTAATTCTAATAACTGGCCACCAAACATAGAAGGGTAGGGAGCGTATTATGAAATATGAGTCACAAGCTGTTTCCAAGCCTTATTTTATCTTTGCCCTCGTATTGTTCGTGGGACAGATATTGTTTGGTTTGATTTTAGGAACCCAATACGTCATTGGTGATTTCCTTTTCCCTGAGATTCCATTCAACGTCGCGCGTATGGTACATACCAACTTGCTCATTGTCTGGCTGCTCTTTGGCTTCATGGGTGCTGCGTACTACATGATTCCTGAAGAAGCGGAAACTGAACTGCACAGCCCTAAACTGGCTTGGGCATTGTTCTGGATCTTCGCTGCGGCAGGTACCTTGACTATTATCGGCTACCTATCAGTACCTTATGCAACACTGGCTGAGATTACCGGTAATGATCTATTACCCACTATGGGACGAGAGTTCTTGGAAATGCCCACCATTACTAAAGTCGGTGTGGTGATCGTTGCCCTTGGTTTCTTGTTTAACATTGGTATGACAATCCTTAAAGGTCGTAAAACCGTTGTTAACCTTGTATTGATCACAGGTCTATTAGGCTTAGCCTTAATGTTCTTGTTCTCTTTCTACAACCCAGAGAACCTAGCGCTAGATAAGTACTTCTGGTGGTATGTTGTTCACTTGTGGGTAGAAGGTGTTTGGGAATTAATCATGGCGTCTATCTTGGCCTATGTATTGATCAAAGTGACTGGTGTAGACCGTGAAGTAATTGAAAAGTGGTTGTATGTAATCATCGCCATGGCGCTTATTACCGGCATATTAGGTACAGGGCACCACTTCTTCTGGATCGGAGCACCTGAGTACTGGTTATGGCTGGGTTCAATCTTCTCAGCTCTAGAGCCCATTCCATTCTTCATGATGACCTTGTTTGCTTTTAATATGGTTAACCGTCGTCGCCGTGAACACCCTAACCGTGCGGCAACTTTATGGGCCCTTGGTTGTGCAGTGATGGCGTTCTTAGGCGCAGGGGTATGGGGCTTCTTACATACTTTAGCACCCGTGAACTACTACACTCACGGAACTCAGATTACAGCAGCACACGGTCACATGGCCTTCTACGGTGCTTATGTGATGATTGTTATCACTATCATTTCTTACGCCATGCCTATTATGCGCGGTCGTCCAAATGGTAATAGTAACCAAGCACAAGTTGTAGAAATGTGGGGCTTCTGGTTAATGACTGTCTCTATGGTATTCATTACCTTGTTCCTAACTGGTGCCGGTGTATTGCAAGTATGGATTCAGCGATTACCGGAGTCCGGTGAGGCCTTGAGCTTTATGGCAACCCAAGACAAGTTAGAATTGTTCTACTGGTTGCGTCTCGTATCAGGTGTTGTCTTTATGGCAGGCCTGGTCGCTTATCTTGCAAGTTTCTTTGTCGGTGGTGAAGAGCCACAGCTAGAAAAAGCATAAGAGTTTAGCGATAAAAATAGCTGGATCGGTGCAAACTGATCCGGCTATTTTTTTGTTCAAGCAAGAGCATAATGAAATTAAGCTCAAAGTAAGTTGAATCATTGAATATTAGATGATTTAAACGAGATTCTGGAAGGTAAACGATGACAGAAAATCAATTACAACGATCTCGCTTAGTGGTTAGAAGTTCGTTCTTTTTATTATTTTTATTGGCGCCGGTTCTCAATATCTTTCGTTTTGATTTAACCACGACGAATTTTGTTATTTTTAACCAGGTCCTTTCTTTTGGCATGACAACGGAATGGATTTTGGCGAGTGATTATTGGGATACGGGTTTTCGTATCCTCGCGTATTTTATTTTGCCGTTATTTATAACAGTGATCAGCGGCATCTATATTTTTTATAAATGGGGACGTCTGTATTGCGGTTGGTTATGTCCTCACTTTTCAGTGGTTGAATATGTCAATGACTTGATGGATCGTCGCACTGGCAGTGTGACGCTTTGGGAAAACTCAAAATTCAGTAAAGAAAGGCAAGCAAAGCGTAACAAAATCATTGATTGGCTGGTTATTGTTGGGGTGTCTGTGACCATCGCCTTCTTATGGGCGCTGGGTTTGCTGTCGTATTTATTGCCACCCATTCCTTTATATACCGATTTGATTCATTTTGAAGTGGATTTATACCCAACGATTTTTTTAGTGGCGGCTACGACGGTCTTTACCATCGATTTTGTTCTGGCTCGACACTTATTTTGTAAATATGGCTGTGCTTTTGGGTTGATGCAAAGTCTTTTTTGGATGATGAACAGCAAGGCCATGTTGGTTAAGTTCGAACGAGATCGTGCTAAAGCTTGTCAGAGTTGTGATAAAGATTGTGAAGAGGCTTGCCCAATGCGCTTGCCGGTTAGAAGTTTTAAGCGGGCTAAGTTTACCTGCACCCAGTGTGCGCAATGTATTAGTGCGTGTCAGGAAGTGCAGAAGGATAATCCAGCAGGCAGTTTACTGGGTTGGAGTGAAGGGGAGAAAACAAGACACAGCTCCTTGATTCCGGTCAAAACTATCGATCCTAAAAAAGGGCACAATGACTCCTAATGTAGTGAGTCTAAGTAAACTTAGTTAGGGTGTCGTTGTGGAAGAGTATGTTGGCCTTAAGTGGCATGAATACATTACCGGTAAAGCCTCTACCGACCATAAAGATGCTAAGGTTCGACTTCAAGATCAGGGTTTTGAAATTGGTGTCTTGTTCCGTGCATTAGGTGGGGAGGCTGGGTTACGTATTGATGCGGCCACTCCTCGTGATTATTATATGCGACGCACCTTATTACAGAAAATTGCCGGCACTCACGAGCAAGTGGAGCTGGCATGGCGCGATCAAGAAGCGCTTCGCTTACCAGAAGAATTAAGCCTATTTTCAACTGCCAAACTCAATAAGTACCTATACCTCTGGTTAGCGGCACTGGCGGCACAACAGGCTAGCGGGTTTCAAAACTGGTTTGTTGATAATCAAACACTCACCTTAAAAGTCCTTGCAGCCTACCCAGGAATGAAGCTGGTTTATCAAGCGCTGGTGGACGCTTTTATTACTTTAAGGCCTGATATCACTGAGTTGGCAACAGATGCGGCAGAGCAAGAAATGGCCATTCGTCAAGCGTTGCTGGAACCCGGTTCTACCAAAGACCTCCCCGCCGCAGCTTTCGCTCCTAGTCCCGTCTATCTATGGTTGTACCCTGGTAATATGAGTGAGTGTTCGGCCAATGAACAAACCGTAGGGGATGCGGATGAACATGCAAAAGGCACCGGTAATAAAAAGAAGGGCAAGCGTAAAAAAGCAGAGCGGGTAGAAAATTACGAAAAGAATAATGGCTTAATGGTTTTCCGTTTAGAAAATTTATTCAGCTTTAGTGAGTTCGTGCCAGTCGATCGTGCAGGGGACGATACTAATGAAGAAGACGCTGAAAGCGTTGCCGATGATCTAGATGTTATCAGTGTCTCTAAAAACCGTCAGGCAGCGTCATCGAGTATTAAATTCGATCTTGATCTCCCTTCAAATGATCACGATGATTTACGCCTTGGAGAAGGGGTATTGCTACCTGAATGGGATTATCGAAAGCAAAGCTATTTACAAGATTTTTGTTGTTTGCAGCCGATGATTTCGGGCTTAAATGACCAAGAAGTGGATGATAATCCAGCAAAAGGCTATCCTTTGCCGCCCCATCTTGCAGCAGACGCTGCTAAATTGCGCCGACAGTTTTCTGGACTGAAACCTGTGCGCCAATGGTCTAATCGACAGCAAGATGGCGATGAATTGGATTTGGACAGCTGGATGCATTTTATGGCAGACCGCCATGCTGGAACGACCAATGGTGAACAAGGGTTTTATCGCTCTTTTAATAATCAGGTGCGGGATTTATCTTGCTTAATACTGGCTGATTTGTCGCTTTCAACCGACGCCTATATTAATAACCATCAACGTGTTATCGACGTAGTACAAGACAGTTTGCAGCTGTTGTGTGAAGCTTTATCAGCAACGGGCGATCGCTTTTCGGTATATGGGTTTTCGTCTTTAAAGCGTGAGCATGTACGTTTTAATATGATTAAGAATTTCAACGAGCGATATCAAGATGACATACGGGGGCGAATACAAAATCTAAAACCCGGTTATTATACCCGCATGGGAGCAGCCATTAGGCAGTCGATTAAAATTCTATCGGCGGAAAAAAGTCATCAAAGGGTTTTGATGATTATCACTGATGGCAAACCCAATGATCTTGATTTATACGAGGGGCGCTACGGGGTAGAGGACACCCGAATGGCGATCATTGAGGCTAAGCAAGCGGGCCTACAGCCATTTTGTGTCACGATCGATGAAGAAGCAGATGAGTACTTACCGCATTTATTTGGTAAAAATGGTTTTGTTGTAATTAAAGACCCTGCACAGCTACCGAAAGAATTACCGCGTTTATATGTGAATTTAACTCGGTAATCCTTATCGATGATTGTCTTATCATCCCGGTGCGATGATGCGAATTGGGCGGCTGATTTTTTGGTTTTTAGTGTATAGCTTTATCCGCACTAATAGGTCTTCTGTGAGTTCGGTTCCTTTCGCGAGTAAGGTTGAATCATTGTCAGTAATCATGTTTTCTAAAAGAACCATGCCTGGTAGTAGGTTATCAACATTAACGGTTATAACGTCATCTTCATGTCCCATTTTTATACTAGATAATTTCTCAACAAGATCTTGATGGAGGCTGTCGTCTGTTCTTAATAAATCAATTGCAGATTTGTGATTATGACCAGATTCTAATAAACGATCAAAACTAATCGCAATTTTTAACATATCAGCGCCTAAATATATTCTTCCTTGTACAGCGCCAGCATCCTGATGGATTAAATGATTAACCTTGTCAGATAACCGCACCATTTCGGCAATGTTTTCTAATCTCGGAATGTGGTTGATTAGCTTGCTACTGATTAAAGGAACATCCTGTAGGGCGAGCTTTTCGGAAGCCGTAAGTTCTGAATTCGGCTTTAGCGCTTTTTCTATCAAGTCTTCGGGTAAGGTTAAATATCCCAAACTAGAGAGCATTCCCGCCACTTCAAAATCCCAAGTATCGGTTTCACCTTGCTCAGAAGCAATATAATGAATGTATTTTTTGATACGATTGAAGTTACTGAAAACACGGGGCTTAACGATTGAAAGTATTTCACTCAGTAGTTCGATTGAACCTTTAACTGTTTTTTGCAGTAATTCTTTCTCTACGTTTAATAATCTATATTGGCGAATAGCACTTTTTAACGCTTCTTGCAGTATATCTTGAGAGCAAGGTTTTGTTAAGAAACGGAATATTTGACCTTGATTAATGGCTGATATGGCCGAATTTAAATCGGTCTGACCGGTTAGAAGAATTCGAATGGTATTGGGGGATTTCTTTTTTGCTTTTTCTAAAAACTCAGCCCCATCCATGCTTGGCATTCTCATATCAGAGACGATGACGGCAAACTCACTTTCATTGTCGATTAATTCCAGAGCTTCCTTACCACTTAATGCAGTTGAAATATCGGCCTTTTTTCTAAATTGTCTCTTGAATGAACTCAAAATATCCTGTTCATCGTCAACAAATAATATTTTTTCTGGGATCGACATTGTTTTAATCCTAATTATCTAAATTCATATAATAAGTGGTTAATTGGCTTCTTTTTTATTCTTGTTTATGGGGTCTTGTTTATTGATAGGGCAGTTGAATGATAAAGGTTGTGCTTTCACCTGGATCAGTTTCAAAATTTAACTCCCCATTATGTCGCTCTTTAATGATGCTGTAAGAAAGCGCTAATCCTTGGCCAGTACCTTTTCCCACTTCTTTTGTGGTAAAAAAAGGATCAAATATTTTTTCTTGAATAGATTGAGGTATCCCACCGCCCGTATCTTTAATTCTGATTTCAATGAAATCAGGTTTTTGTATTGTAACGACTCTAATCTCACCTTTTTCATAATCTTCTTGGTTTTCTACTCGATCTCGAATGGCGTCTGCGGCATTCACTATGATGTTAAGTATGACTTCGTTAAAGGGGCCGGGGTGGCACATAACTTCCGGTAAATTATCTGCAAGCTCAGTCACCATAGCAGAATGGTATTTCCAAGTATGTTTAGATATGATTATCGTACTTTCAATGCACTTATTGATGTCTGTGGCTACTTTTTCTTCTGAGTTAGGGTGGGAGAATTCTTTCATTGCTTTAACAATATTGCAGACTCTATTTACCCCCTCGGTTGTTTGATTGAAAGCCAGTGGGAGCTCTTCACTTAAATATTCGATGTCAGCTTCTTCAAAAATTGAGTCGAGTTTTTTAATGTCAAGAGTGTCCGATATTAATGATTTTTTAATCGTTCTCAGTGCTTTGGCTGTATCAGTGAATGAGGTATTTAGAAATTCTAAGTTGTCACTGATGTATTGCATGGGGGTATTAATCTCATGTGCGATCCCCGCAGAGAGCTGGCCTATAGATTCTAGGTACATGGATTGCTGATGTCTTTTTTCCATATGTTTCTTTTCGGTTATATCATCCATTAGTAATAAATAACCGGTGAAAGAACCGTTGGGTTCTACAAAAGGCGTAATGGCAACGGAAAGAACCCTATCTTTTTCGTCGCCCGATTTCCGGTAGCTAACGTCAAAGCGTTCAGAAGTTATATTGTCATTGATACTATCATAGAGTTTTGAAATAATAACAGGCCAGTCGCAGTGTATTTTAAGATCAAATAGTCTTTGGTTCATGGCTTTAGAGTTGTCAATGTTGAAGTAATTTTCTGCTTGATGATTCCAGTGTGTGATACAGTCATGCTTATCAATGCCAATGGCTGCAGAACTCATCTGGTCAATGAGGCGCATGTTTTGTTGATGCACCTGTTCGAATCTTTCTCTTTCTTTTGCTAGTTGAATAATGTCCGACAGGTTTTCGGAAATTTCTCGGTAGTACCGACGTTCTTCGGAAGGGTGAACAATACCTTGCTCGGTATTAATTTTTAAAAATGCGAATATTTCTGATTTATTCTTTAATGGTATTGTCACGCTTGACGGATTTAATCTGTGCTCATTACTGCTTTTGAAATAATTAAAAGTATCCAGAGAAGCATGGGAATGCTTTAAAGAAAATATTTTTCTTTGGAAGTCATAAATATCATCATCACTTTCTTCTTTTCCTGAGTGGGCAATGCGTTCTACCTTATCATCTTGAATTGTATAAATACTGGCTGAGCTGTATTTTGAATTAGACCCTTGGGAATCAATGATTTGAACTGCTGACTCAGCGACACTAACCACATTTTTCTTGTCTAGAAGAAGCTTCAATAAACGACTGCTGATTAACTGCCTTTGGTTCGTGGTATGAAATAGATGGTAGTTTTTGGAACGTTGGATCGCGGCATTGAATACCCTATATAAAATATCAGGGGTGATAATGTTAATATCGAGTATGTCATCAAAGCCAATGTAAGAATATTGGTCTAAGGGTAATATCTTATCGCTTTTTGTTATCCCAATGATGGGAGAAAACGAATATACATTTCTCAGTTGGATGCAATCATCAATATATTTATCTATATCAATTGACAATATATTGATGATGACTAGGTCAATTTTATATTGATTAATCGTTGTGATTGCGTCACGGAAGTTGTCTGTGTTGTGTACCGAAATTTCTACTTTATCATTGTGGCCGATGGCAGAAATATGGTCATTGATTTCGGATCTGGATACTGGGTTATTGTCCAGAAACATGATACTTGTGCTCATTAACTTCTCATTCAACCTCTGTCCTTAATATTTATATCCTTATGATTAGTGTAGTTTACGTTGTCATTTAGATTGCAAAAACTGTTTGAAATCAGGATTAAGGCTTAGATTGGCTTAATGAAGGACATTACAGGTATTATTTATAGGAGTTCTGGGTTTCCTCCCCAAGCAGTAATATTAGTTGTCACCATATACTCATCTACCATAGCGGTTAAATAATTCGGCCCGCCAGCTTTAGGCCCAGTACCTGATAAACCGTGGCCACCAAAGGGCTGACTGCTCACTTTTGCCCCCACCATATTACGATTGATGTAGATATTTCCAATGTTGACCTGGCTAATAATATGATCTAGCCAGTCTTGATTGCGACTATGTAAGCCCATGGTTAAGCCATAATGGGAATGGTTTATATCCGCTAATACTTGCTGTAATTCATTATGGGCAAAAGGAATAACATGCAAGATAGGGCCAAAGTTTTCTTCTTTAATCTGGTCAATAGAATCTATTTGATAAGCACAAGGGGGGAATAGCTTGTCAGCTGCTTGCTGCTGTTCACTAAGATTTGTCTTACAGTATGCGATTAACCGAGCATGTTCATCTAGCCATGCTTGATGTTTAGCCAACTTTTGATACGCCTGATTATCGATAATAGGGCCTATGTCAGTTTCCCGTTCACTTGGATCTGCAACCACTAGGGTTTCCATGTGGCCCTTTAAACTTGAACACACATCATTAAAAATTTCATCTTGAATATAGGCAATTCGCAGCGCTGAGCAACGTTGACCTGCGCTATGAAATGCTGATTGTATAATGTCAGGAATGAGTTGATCGATCAAAGCACTGCTATCAGCGATGAGTACGTTCTGCCCACCTGTTTCGGCTATTAAGGGAATAATGGGCCCCTCATCTGTTGCTAACGTTTTTTGTATTGTTTTTGCCGTTTTGGTCGAGCCGGTGAAACAGACAAGCTGCACGGATTTCTGCTCTAATAAACTGGGTAATAGATCTCGGCCTTGGCAATGAATGAGTTGCATTTGGTCGCGATCAATTCCACAGTTATAAGCCAGCTTCAAAGCTTGCTGGGCTATGTTAATAGTTTGTTGAGCGGGCTTGGCAATAACACTATTGCCTGTAACCCAGGCCGCAGCAACTTGACCAACAAAAATGGCAAGGGGAAAATTCCACGGACTGATGCAGACGGCAATGCCTTTACCCTTATATTGCAGTTGGTTTAATTCCCCAGTGATACTGGGTCGATCTAACTGAGTATTAAATAAATTAATGGCTTGGTCACTGTAGTAGCGGCAAAAATCACACGCTTCTCTTACTTCATCAATCGCATCTTGATACGTTTTTCCTGCTTGTAAAATGAGTAGAGCAATTAATAGCTCTTGATGCTCAGTCATTTTCTCAGCCCAGGCTTTGAGCTTAGCTGATCTTGTTTCTACATCAGGTAAGGTATGCAAGCCGACATAAGCCATTTGCGCGCAGTGTTGTATATTTTCTTTATTGGCAAGCGGCAGTAATTCATTGTTGGGTGTATTTAATGTTAAGTCTTGTTTAATCGTCTTTACCGTTTTGTACAGAGCGGAAAAATGATGGTCTTGACGAATATCGTAAGAGCAAGAGTTACGGTAATCCAAAATATTACGCGGTTTTTTTATTCGAATATGGGGAGGTGATTCATTAACTTTGTTAATTTGGGGGTAAAGGAATGACGTGTTTGCGCCATTTTCGATTAATCGTCTGACCAAATATGGTAACAATTTATTACGGGCGCCAATTGGGCAGTAAACTCTCGTTTGGCTATTAAATTTCTGCGCCATGTAAGCATGTTGAGTTTCGCCCATGCCATGCAATCGTTGTAGCTTTAGTACGGATGATTTTTCCTGTTGTTGTTTTTCAATTTGTAATAACGTTTCTGGATTATGACTGGCAAATTGCACTGAAACATTGTGTTCACCTTGAGTGAGTAACGATTGTGCGCACATTAAGTAATAATCGTCTGTCAGTTGTTTTTGACTCCAAACGGGGTAGTCAGTGAGTCCTAACTGCTGAGCAGACTTTATTTCATAATCCCAATAAGCTCCCTTGACTAAACGTACTGTTATTTGGCATTGATACTGATTAGAAAATCCTTTTAATGCCTCAATGACGGCTAAGCCACGCTTGCTATAGGCTTGCACGGCAATGCCTATGCTGAGTTGAGTTTGTTTTAGTAACTCACTTATTAGTTTAATTGATAATTCTAAACGGTATTGTTCTTCGGCATCAAAGGTTAGTAACACGGCTTGTTCTTCCGCGAGCTTAGCGAGTGAAATTAATCGCGGTAGAAGTTCTCGTTTTAATGTTTCAAATTTTTCTGGTTGATAGCGTGGATGTAAAGCACTGAGCTTGATAGAAACTTCGTGGGGAATGTCATTAATGCATTGATTATAGGCGCCGACTTGGAGGATGGCTTGCTGGTATTGTGCGTAATATTCGTCGGCCTCATAATAGGTGAGTGCGGCTTCCCCTAACATATCGAATGAGCAAGCTTCATGCACTTCAAGTTTTCGACTGCGTACTAAAGCGTCTTCTAAGTTCTCGGCAAAAACAAAACGCTGGCTCATTTTTTCAATAAATAATGAACAGACTTCGATTGCGCCTTGTTGGGTTATCTTTTGGAAAAGACTATTTCTTACCGAGTGATCAATGGGGGCTTGGTTTCCTAACCACTGTAATGCTTTGGCCAATAAGTTATTTTTGGCATCCTTTTTCAGCCAACTTCCCCTATGAAGGCGATCATGAAATAATGCTTGGGCACCTTCTTGATCAGGAATTCTTACCAAAGCTTCTGCGAGACTCATGAGCAACATGCCTTCTTTGCTGTTTAAGCGATACTGTTGCAATATGTCAAAAAACCAATCGTGTTGACTCTGAATAAGTTGGTTGATTTCGGTCAGTTGAATTTTGTTAGCAGGAGGAAGATAGTTGTGGCTGCGGTACAGCGATTTGCTTAATTCACTTTCGTTGGCGCAATATAATTGCTGACACTGCTGCATAAAATGATCCAGCGCGTCGACTTTTTGGTTGATCACATTCTTATTCATGACCTTCTCCCAATACGCCATGTCGGCTTTTAATTATAGGCTTATCTCGCTGTAGTTATCAGTGACTTTTAGGTAAGTTAACCTTAATTAACGCTAGTTATAGATATTCTTTCTATCAAATAATTCATTAGTTGTTTATCGAATAAAAAATACAATATTCTATTTCTCACTTTTCTATATCTCGGTTTAGACTTCATATAGTGATTATAAAAACGGTTACTAAAAAATAGTTAATACAATGAAAACGATGAGCAGGAAGCAGCCAAAAGCAAGTTTCCTGAGCCAGAGGCCACAAGCCAGAGGAGCTATCTCATGTTTAAAAGTATGCAGTCAATGCAGATGCAGGCCGTGCACTGTTTCCAAACAATAGGTCCTGATAATAAAGAGTATCGGGCGATTATTGCGATTCATAATACTAATCTAGGCCCCGCTCTTGGGGGGTGTCGTTGTTTACATTACGCTCACGAACAGCTCGCGTTTGATGATGCTATGCGCTTAGCTCAGGGGATGAGTTATAAAGCCGCCTTAGGGCAAGTGCCGCAAGGTGGAGGAAAGTCGGTCATTATACTACCGGATGATATTGCGGTAGAAGATGTGGATAGAGCGTTCTTATTCACATGGTTCGGTCAATGTGTTGAAAAGTTAAACGGACAATATATTACTGCCATGGATGTTGGTACACAGGTTGCGGATATGGATGTTATCTTCACGCAAACACAACATGTCGCCAGTGCGAGCAATATAGGGGATCCTGCCCAAGCAACCGCTCAAGGGGTGATGGTAGGGATACAAGCCGCATTAGATTTTTACTGTTCACCAGATGGGGCAATTAGCTCAGTGAATATGGCTGATAAGTGTTTTGCTGTTCAAGGTCTGGGTCATGTGGGCTGGCGAGTTGCCACTCAATTGAAACAGCTGGGGGCTCAGGTATTTGCAGCTGATCCAGATAAAGATAAATGTGTGCAAGCAAAAGCGCTAGGTATCGACATTATTGCGGTTGAAGACATTCTAACTCAAGCATGTGATGTGCTAGTGCCTTGTGCATTAGGAGGGGTCATTCATGATGCTAATGTTGAGCTACTCAGCTGTAAAATTATTGCGGGCAGTGCGAATAATCAATTAGCCAATGACGGCATCGCTCAAATTTTGGCCCAGCGTCAGATTTTATATACCCCAGATTATATTATTAATGCGGGTGGATTGATTTTCGCCTCTCATCAGTATCGTTGTTTGCAAAGCTCTAATGGTGCCCTTGATGCACCGGAAGTAGGTCAGGGTTATAGCGACAAAATTGAAAGTATTTATCAAACATTAATCGAGATTTTTCAACAAGCTCAAGGAAGCAATATAAATCAAGTCGCTAATGAACTTGCTTTAAAGCGTTTAGATAAAGGTTTAGACAGTTTACCGACAAAAGGAAAAGTTTATGATGCCGCATAATAATCCTTTGCAATATTTATCTGCTGAAGGTGAACCATTAACTGAACGTGGTGGTCGACATGAATTGCCAGATTTTGTTAATGATCAGTCGCTGTTATTACAAGCTTATCGCTGGATGAATTTAACTCGAGCGTTTGACCAAAAGGCCGTCGCTTTGCAACGAACGGGCATCATTGGAACCTACCCGTCATCGCTAGGACAGGAGGCAATTTCAGTGGCTTGTGGTATGGCTTTAGCGCAAGACGATGTCTTTGTACCTTATTATCGAGATCACGGCAGTCTGCTAGTACGGGGTAATTTGATGGAACATCTTTTACTCTATTGGGGAGGAGATGAGCGAGGTAGCGCCTATGTTGCGAAAGCCGGGTCTGCTTTGGATATGCCGATTTGCGTGCCTATTGCGACGCAAGCCAGTCATGCAGTGGGGATTGCCAGCGCGTTAAAAATCCAACAGAAGCGCCAAGCGGTACTCTGTACACTCGGGGATGGTGCTTCGTCAAAAGGGGATTTTTTAGAAGCACTCAACCTTGCCGGTAGCTGGCATTTACCGGTTGTCTTTGTAATCAATAATAATCAATGGGCGATATCGGTGCCCAGACATATTCAATCTGGGGCGCCGACACTGGCACAGAAAGCCAGTGCGGCGGCGATTCCCAGTATGCAGGTCGATGGGAATGATTTTATTGCCATGTATGAAGCGCTCACTGAGGGTCTACATCGTGCAAGGCAACGGAAAGGACCGATGCTGATTGAGGCAATTAGCTATCGTTTAAGTGATCATACAACCGCAGATGATGCGAGTCGTTATCGTGGTCAAGAAGAGGTCGATAAAGCTTGGAAGAATGAACCGATTAAACGTTTGCAAAACTTTATATTTCAGCGTGGATATTGGGACAAAAAAGCCGAAGGCTGTTTGCAAGACGACTGCCAGACTCAATTAGAAAAATCGGTGCAAGCCTATAAATCAATTGAGGCAGAACAGCCTGAAGCGATGTTTGATTATATGTATCAAACTTGGCCAGCAGCTTTGGATGATCAAGTGGTTACGTGCGGTGAGAAGTATAAACGCAATTACTTGGCGGCGCAGCAGCATTCTTCTGGGTTCAATAAAGGAGCTTGAGATGAATAATAATCTAGAAAATCCAGATTGTTTCAAGCAGGTAAGTTTAGTTGAAGCGATTAACATGGCCTTGGATTATGCCATGAGCCAAGATGAGTCGGTCGTTATGTTAGGGGAAGATATCGGTAAAAATGGCGGCGTATTTCGAGCAACCGATGGTTTGCAAGAAAAGTTTGGCCAAGCGCGAGTTATGGATACGCCATTAGCTGAAACAAGTATTGCGGGGGCTGCTGTCGGTATGTCGGTAGCAGGGCTCAAACCGATTGCTGAAATTCAATTCATGGGATTTATCTATGCGACGTTAGAGCATTTAATTTGCCACGCTGCGCGCATGCGAAATCGTACCCGTGGACGTCTATCGTGCCCAATGGTTATTCGGGCTCCCTTTGGTGGTGGGATTCATGCGCCGGAGCACCATAGTGAAAGTACTGAAGCTTTGTTCGCTCATATTCCAGGTCTGCGGGTTGTCATACCTTCATCACCGGCAAGGGCTTATGGATTATTATTAGCCGCGATTGAGAACCCAGATCCCGTTATCTTTTTAGAGCCTAAGCGTTTGTATCGTTCAGAGGTTCATGATGTGAATGATAATGGCCAAGCTTTGCCCCTAGACAGTTGTTTTACTCTGCGAGAAGGGGAAGAGTTGACGCTTATTTCTTGGGGGGCGTGTATTAAAGAGTGCTTGGCGGTTGTCGATCAAATGAATGCCGAATCTGGAAATGATAAGCGCATAGAATTAATTGATTTGGCCAGTATTAAGCCCATCGACTTTGCCACCATTGCCCATTCGATTAAAAAAACCGGACGCTGCGTAATTGTTCATGAGGCGGCTAAAACCTGCGGTGTTGGGGCTGAAATAGCCGCCTATATTGCGGAGCATTTAATGGCTTACTGTAAATCCCCAGTCAAACGCATAACGGGTTTTGATACGGTGATGCCTTATTTTCGTAACGAGCAGCACTATCTAATTTCTGAATTGGATATTAAAGCAGCGATTGATGAATCATTAAGCAGTGACTTTTAACAACATGTTTTTTGTGGGGAATAAGTATGCGCTACTTTAAATTGCCTGACTTAGGCGAAGGCTTAATTGAAGCTGAGATTGTTGAGTGGCATGTTAAAGCAGGTGACCAAGTCTCAACGGATCAGGTAATGCTGGCTGTGGAAACGGCAAAAGCAATCGTCGAAATACCTTCTCCTCAAATGGGTATTATTGAGCATACTTTTGGTGATATTGGCGATACCGTGCATATTGGAGAGCCCCTAGTGGAGTATCAAGGGGAAAACGACAGTGTCAGTGTGGTGGGGAATTTATCGGCTGAACCTCTTGGCCAAGTATCCGCTAATAATAATGGTTCGAATACTGAGGCTAATAACAAATCACAGGCCGAGGCCAAGACTGATCGATTTTCTATCGGTATTAAAAGCTCAACCATGATTGCGATTCAAGCCTCTCCTAGCGTACGCGGTTTAGCAGGGCGACTAGGTGTAGATGTAGAACAAATAACAGGTACAGGAGATGGCGGTAGAATTACTTCTGATGATGTTGAAAAAGCGGCGCGAATGAATCAAAACCTCGGTGATAGCGAAAAGCTTACTGGGGTGCGTAAAGCCATGGCACAAGTGATGATAAAAAGTCATCAGCAAATTGTTCCAGTCACATTATTTGCCGATGTGCCTTTAACAAAGGTTGCTAGTGAAATGACTATCGCCGTTGCCAAGGCGATTGCTTTTGCTTGTATAAAAGAACCGGCGTTGAATGTGTGGTTTGATGGTGAAAATATGAGTCGTCGTATTTTGGACTTTGTTGATTTAGGTATTGCGGTTGATACCGAACAAGGGTTGTTTGTACCGGTATTAAGGCAGGTGCAAGATCGGGACGAGGATGATTTGAAAGCGGGTTTAGAGGCACTAAAGCATGCCGTAATAACGCGTAATATTCCCCCAGCTGAATTAACAGGGGCAACGATTATTCTGTCGAATTATGGCTCGTTAAATCCGTATTGCCGTTATGGAACCCCGATTGTTGTACCGCCTATGGTCGCAATTGTAGGCATCGGTGCTTTATATGCAGGGGAGGACAGTGGCAAGGTACTGCCTATTTCACTTACCTTTGATCATCGCTGTGTTACTGGGGGAGAAGCTTCTCGTTTTATCGGTTATATTGCTGATTATCTAAATAACATTAAGACAGAATGACGATGACAATTAACATGATACCAAATGATGTGCCGGTTTTAAGGATAGATATTATCTCAGATGTCATGTGCCCTTGGTGTGCTATCGGTTATATGGGGCTAAAACAAGCCTTGGCTGAAATGAGCAATGATATTGTAGCGGATATTCATTGGCAGCCTTTCGAGTTAAATCCCACTATGCCAAGTGAAGGGCAGGATCTAGCGGAACATATTCACGAAAAATATGGCAGTACGCCGCAGCAGAGTCAACAGAATCGAGATCATATTACTCAGCTGGGTAATAACTTAGGCTTTGAATTTAACTTTAGCGCAGGGCGTAGGATTTATAATACCTTTAAAGCCCATCAGCTAATACATTGGGTGGGGGAAGAATATCCCGAAAGACAAACAGAGCTAAAAATGGCCTTACTAGTCGCTTATTTCAAAGAGGGTAAAGATGTCAGTGATAATAAGGTACTTTTAGCTGTGATTGAAGAATTGGATTTTGATGCCAATCTAGCGAAGTCGTTATTAGAGGATGAGGTTTATGCAGGTGATGTTCGAGCTTTGCAGGAACAGTGGCGTCAGCTCGGGGTGAGTGCTGTACCGAGCTTTATTATTGATGAAAAATATATGATTTCGGGTGGTCAGCCGAAAGAAGCATTCGTTCAAGCGTTAAGCCAAATTATTGAATCTTAGTCTCTTACTGATTTGTTAAAGATGACTTTTTTTTATCGTTAATTCAGGTTCTAATACCGCCATTATTTTTTATGATTGGCGGTTTTATGTTCAAGTGGTGGGTTTTATTAACCCTATATCTTACTCAAGGTTTACCCCACGGTTTTTTCAGCCAAGCACTACCGACCTTATTACGCCAGCAAGGTATGAGCTTAGAGGCGATTGGTTTGATGTCGCTGGTATCACTACCTTGGGTACTGAAGTTTCTTTGGGCACCGTTATTAGATCATTACCAACCGTTAAAGCGCTTAACCGGTGGCCGTATTGATGGTCATATTCGCAAAACCTGGATTATTTCGGCCAATGCTATTGCGGCCTGCGTGCTTATGTTCATCGCTGCAACACCGTTAGATTTCTGGATTAATCAAGCGGCCGTTGGTTTAGCATGTGCGCTCTTTGTGCTCACTATTTTTGTCGTAACTCAAGATATTGCGACGGATGCTTTAGCGGTTGAAAATATTCCACCGCAACAACGTGGTTTAGGCAATAGCTTGCAGGTTGCCGGTTATCGCTTTGGTATGATCATTGGGGGTGGTTTATTACTGGCCATCTTTGCTCAACTGGGCTGGCAAGGAACCTTGTGGGCCTTATCGGGTTTAATGATTCTTGGTTTGATTCCACTATGGTATTGGCAGCCTGCTGCTGTGAAGGTCGACAAAGAGCCTGTATTTAATCATTGGTTAGGCTTTTTACGTTTGCCTGGCGCTATGGCTTGGTTGCTGCTTTTACTGACGTATAAAGTCGGTGATGCCTTTGGAACCGTGATGATTCGTCCTCACCTGGTTGACCTTGGCGTCACCTTACCTGAGTTTGCTGAATTATTGGGGTTGTGGGGAACGATTGCTGGATTAGTAGGCGCGTTGCTTGGCGGTTTGTTATTAAAGTTCTTACCAAGAATGCAGGCTTTAATACTATTCGTTTGTTTAGAGGGATTGGCGATTGCTTCTTATGCATTAGTGACGACATTAGATTGGCCACTAATATACTCGCTAGTGGTCGCGGAACATATCACGGGAGGTATGGCGACAGTGGCCTTATTCACTGTGATGATGGACCGCTGCCGTGATGCCAGTGCAGGTTCTGATTATGCGTTGCAGTCGTGTTTGGTGGTATTATCGACCTTAGTAGCAACCAGTTTGGCTGGCTTCTCGGCGGCGGCCTTTGGTTATGCACTGCATTATTCTTTGGCGGGAATCCTCTGTGGATTTGGACTGCTCGTATTATTGGCCAATAAACAAAATATTATGGGCTCTCGATCGAGCAAGGTTTTGACTTGATATAGTTTTGACGTAATAGAACTCTGTAAGTAATAGCACTAAATGATTGATAGGTAGTAAAACGATTTATGTCGGATATTAAGTTTGAACATCAAATGGATGCAAAGGGATTATTTTGCCCTGAGCCTGTGATGATGTTGCACGATGAAATTAAGAAAATGGCGATCGGAGAGTCGGTTGAAATACAAGCAACAGATCCATCGACCCGTCGAGATTTTATTAAGTTCTGCAGTTTTTTAGGCCATGAATTGGTTTTAGATGAAGAGCGTGAAGGCGTATTTTTTTACGTAATTCGTAGGACTTCTTAGGGCATAAAAAAGCGCTAACGGTTAACCGATAGCGCTTTTTAAAGCAGTAATATTCGCGAGAACTATTCGCGAGAAATATTCTCGACAACTATAGTTGTTTAGCTGCCGCTAATAACGCTTGGTTGTAACGTTGCTGCCAACTCTCATCAGCGCTGAGTGCTAGCCATTGGCTAACGGAATCGCTGATCTGCTGCTGCAAACTACCTGCTTGGCCTAACCCTTGGGCTAGACGTTTAACTTGAAAAGCCATGCGCGCTTGTTGATCATCGGCAGGGGAGTCTAAGCCGGCGATAATTTCCAAACCGATACAGCCATCGCGCAATGCTTCTACTGAGCTTTGTGCACTGCCTTCTGTTTGCCACTTGCTGACTAATAATGCCTTGTCGATGCCCTGAGGTAATTTAAACTCGCTCTCATCAGGCTGATAGAGTGCCGTCGCTTTATCTGCATCCTGTGCTTTTAGGCTGATCGCAGAAAGTTTGTCGGTAAGCGTGATCCACGCTTGTTGTTTCTTAGCCAATTTCGCTTGTGAAATTGATTCTTCTTGCTGCTGTTGGGCATCGGATAAACGCTTACGCAACTTAGCATATACTGCTTTGGGTAGGCTTAATTCTGCAAAATCAGACTGGCATTGCTGTAAAGCATCTTTCTGTTCAGCTTTGATCTCATTGCCCATTTCCGCAACGATCGCTTCGGCATTTATTACAATCGCTTCCGCTTGCTCAATGCTTACTTCTATCTGTGCTTTATTTTGCTGGCGCTGTTGGTCGCGACGAGCAAATACTGCGTCACAGGCTAGGCGGAATGCTTGCCAAAGCTTCTGATCAGCTTTATTCGGTGTCATGCCAATGGTTTTCCACTGACCTTGCAGTTGCTTGCTCTGTTCGATAGCTTGGCTTAATTCTTCAACCTCTTGCAAGGCCTTCGCTTGAGCGATTAGTGCTTCTTTTGCTTCGATATTACGTTGATATTCCGCTTTAATGTGAGCGTAAATTTTATCAGAGATTTCTTGTAGGCTGGCTTGGCTGTTCTTGTGCTCATGGCGATCAACCGGTGAGAAATTGCGGAAGGTTTCTCGAGCAGCGTCTAAGGTTTTCTGAACAATCCCCCAATCGGCAGTATCCCAATCCATGTTCGCTTCATACTCAACTAATTGAGCAATTAGCGCCTGGCGATTAACCAAATTTTGCTGACGTTGTGACGCAATATCAGCGTAATAGGCTTTACAAGGTAAGTAGGCTTTATCCGCGGCAGCACGGAAACGATTCCAAAGGATTTTGTCATCTTGACGAGCAATCGGGCCAATGCTTTTCCATTCCTCTTGTAGCGCTTGGATTTTATCTGCGAGGATTTCAGGGTTGATTTCGCTATCAACCAAAGCTTCCATGCTAACGCATAGTGCTTCTTTCTTTGGTGTCGCGGCATAACCTTGCCAATCACGAATTTCAGTTAATTGCGCGGTTAGGCTTTGATATTGACGTTGATATTTTTTCGCTTCTTGCTGGCTGATCTTTTTCAACGCTTTTAATGCTTGCTGGTGACACTTATTAGCTTCTTTGAGGTGACCATCTTCGATATGGCCTTCTAATTCAACTAATAACTTAGCTAATTCTTTGCTGCTATCAGCTTCATGAGCGGTTAAGTTTTGATTGTGTTTAATGACTGTTTGTAATGCTTGGTCAAGTTCAACTAAAAGAGCAGGAGTGCTGAGAGTGAGCTGCAATGCTGCAGGTTTCCAAGGCAATTGCTTTAATAGCTGGGTAATGTCTTTTTGTAAGTTCTGACTCTTACTTAAACTGGTTTTTTCTAATTGCTGGCTCTGTTTGATGAAGTCAGTGATTACGTCTTCTTGCTCAACTAATTGAGAGCGTGTATTCGCCAAACCTAACCAAGTCTGCAGACTATTTTCAAATGTTTTGTTTTGCTCACTATCTGGCTTGCTAACTTGCTTGGCTTGTTGCCAATCGAGTTCAAGGGCTTTTAGCTGAGCACTGATCTCAGCATTAAATTCTAATTCAGCTAGCCGGCTGATCACATTGATGAAGGTTTCTTTGGCCGTTGCAATCGCGGCAAGCTTATCTTGGGCAGCTTTCTCTTCGGCGATATGACCACCTAGGGTATGCTCGGCGGTCGCGATAGCGCTAGCAAAAGCCGATTGCTGATCACTGGACTGGTTAGTTAATGCGGCCCAGTTTTGCTTTAATAATTGTAAGCGGCCATTGAATTCAGGGGAGTAGACACTTTTCGCAAGCTGCTCAGCATTATTGATATTGGTGGTAATCTTATTTTGCAGGGCTTTTTCAGCATCTTCAGCGGCTTTAGAGGCGCCTAGTTGTTCTTTACAAAAGCGATAAAGTGCTTTGTCTTTACCTTGGGCTACTTGCATCAGTTTTGCTAACGCATCACTTTGTTGAATACCTTGAGCAGCAGCTAAGCGTACTTTAGCAACGGGGTTATTGCAGGCAATATCTAAACGAATGCCTTCATCGCTTAACTTATTGATAGCCCCTAAACGAATGTTTTCGTCTTGGGTATAGGTAGCAATACTCACGAGGTCATTATCACTGGCAACGGATGCTAGGTCATTAATACTCAGATTTGGTAGTAGTTGGGCAAGGTGTTGTTGCTGCGCTTGCTTACGTATATCACTTTGCTCGCTGACTAAAAATTCGGCTAGATTCTGTTTTGACTGAATTTTACTTAATGCCAATAGGCGAATTTCTTTATCGCTATCTTGGTTAGCGACTTGGACTAATATCTTTTCGTCGCTCAATCCCGCTAAGGCTTGTTTACGGACTGCGGCATCTTTATGTTGCCACTTCGGTTTGAAAAATTTTTCTAATAACGCCATGTAATTCGTCCTGAAACTTAATGCTCAAAGGTGCTCAATTGTAAAGAAGGGCTATTCTACAGCTAAATTAGCTGTCATTGAATTGGGTTAGAGCCATTGCTGTGGTAAAGTCGTCTCATTCTATAGCTCACCATCCTAAAACGAAATAATAAAAACAAGGATATTATTCATGAAGTGGCTTAATTTTGCTCTAATTCCAGTTTTATTGGCCTTACATGGCTGTGCGTCGATGGGGATATCACCTCAACCTCTGTCTGAATTGACCGAGAAATATACGAATGACACATCTAAGTTCATGGCGATTGATGATTTGGTTATTCATTATCAAGATGAGGGAACAGGCCCAACGTTGGTGCTTTTGCACGGTGTAGCATCTTCTTTGCATACGTGGGATGACTGGGTTGAACGTTTAGCTCCGCATTACCGCATAATACGTATTGATTTACCGGGTCACGGTTTAACAGGTATTGATCCATCTGTTGAGCGGTATGAGATATCTTATATGATCGGGAAATTAGAGAAATTTTTAAACAAACTCAGTATTGATGATATTTACCTGGCGGGTAACTCTTTGGGTGGATATATTGCTTGGAATTATGCCTTACACCGCCCTGATCGTGTAAAGAAAATGGTTTTACTGGATGCGGCAGGTTTTCCTCAAGATATGCCTTTCATCATGAACTTCACGGCATTGCCTGCAATTGGCGAAATGGCTGGGTTGATGATGCCAAAGTTATTCGTTGATATGAACATTAATGCTGCGTTTGGCGATTCCGATAAAGTGACGGACGATTTACAGCAGCGTTATTTTGACCTAACGATGCGTAAAGGTAATCGCGAAGCGCTAGTTAATGTATTTCGCACCATGAAAGAACAAAGCAAAAACCCACACTTAGGCGATCGTGTTAAAGAAATTAATACCCCAACCTTATTAATGTGGGGCGATCAAGATGAGTGGGTACCTTTAGAAATTATGCACCAGTTCCATCAAGCTCTACCAAATTCACAAACGATTGTTTATGAAGGGGTAGGTCATATGCCAATGGAAGAGCTACCTGTGCAGACTTCACGCGATGCTCATGGATTCTTTACCTTAGGAAAAACCTTAGACTTACCGTTAGCGATTCACTAGCGGTTATTAATTCACAGGGCTTGAAAAGCTCTGTTAGAATGGCATCTGATTATTTTTGATATAAGCAGATGCAATGAGTCAGTCTATTATTTGGTACGATTACGAAACGTTTGGCGCCGATCCTTCTTATGATCGGCCGGCACAATTCGCTTGTATTCGTACCGACGAAGATTTAAATGAAATTGACGAACCGGTTCAGTTGTTCTGTCGCCCCAGTCCAGATTATCTCCCTCATCCTCAAGCTTGTATGATTACTGGCATTACCCCTCAGCAATGTTTGCAAGAAGGGATGCCTGAAAATGAATTTATTGATCAAATTAACCAGATATTCTCGGTTCCTGAAACCTGTACCGCTGGCTATAACAGCATTCGTTTTGATGATGAAGTTACCCGGTATACGCTTTATCGTAACTTCTATGATCCTTATGGTCGTGAATGGCAAAATGGTAATTCCCGCTGGGATATTCTAGATGTGATGCGCTGTGCTTATGCATTGCGTCCAGAAGGAATTAATTGGCCTAAAAATGCGGAAGGAAAAGTCAGTTTTCGTTTGGAAGATCTTACCGCAGCCAATGGCATTGATTTGGGCCAAGCCCACGATGCTGTGGTTGATGTTAGGGCGACCATTGCGGTGGCTAGGTTATTATTAGAAAAGCAGCCTAAATTATACCGTTATCTATTTGGTCTTAGAGCTAAGCAAAAGCTCGCAGCGTTAGTCGATGTTGATAACCATAAACCACTGGTGCATATCTCGGGTATGTATGGTGTCGATAAGGGCTGTATGGCGATTGTCGTGCCTATTTGCTGGCACCCCACCAATAAGAACTCCTTTATCGCTTTTGACTTATCGACGGACCCTAACAGCTTGGCAGGATTGACGGTTGAACAGATGCAGCAGCGTCTTTTTTCCAAGCAAGCCGATTTACCTGAGGGAATTGAACGCTTAGGTTTAAAAGAAGTGCATATTAATAAGAGTCCAGTATTAGCTCCCGCGGGTACTTTAACCCCAGACCAAGCAGCGCGTTGGAATCTTTCAGGTGATTTATTGCGTTCGAATTTAAGTGTGCTAAAGCAGCTATTGGCTCAAGACCCAGCAGTACTGAAAAATTTACACGGGGTTTATACCCAGCGTGAATTTGAAGAAAAAACGAACGTGGATTGTCAGTTGTATAGTGGTGGCTTCTGGAGTGGACAAGATAAAAAGACCATGGCTCATATTCATGGCACATCACTGCAATCACTGTCGGGCTTAAAGGTTAATTTTCAAGATCCTAGAGGGGAGGAGATGTTCTTCCGCTTTAAAGCACGTAATTATCCAGAATCTTTACAAGATGATGAGCATGAGCGCTGGGCTCAGCATTGCTTCAACAGTTTGATGGGGGGCGGCCCTGGATTAAACTTTGAGCAGTTTGCCAAAGCGTTGCAGGAAGCTGCGGTGCAGTATCAAAATGATCAAAATAAAATGTTTGTTTTGCAAGAATTACAGCTTTACGCCGAATCGATTTATCCCGGTGATGGCTATTGATATGAGACGAGTCTGGCGTACGGCTAAAGCCGGAGCAATTTCACGGTTAACTTTGCAACAAGAAGCTTTGTCGGAGTTAGCGAATGATGAAGTTCATGTCGATGTGAAAGCCGTCGGTCTTAACTTTGCGGATATTTTTGCCTTAACAGGTTTATATTCAGCGATTCCTGAAGGCAGTTTTATTCCCGGTCTTGAATATTCTGGCATTGTTACCCGAGTGGGTAGTGCCTGCAAAATCTTCAAACCCGGCGATCGAATTATGGCGGTTAGTCGTTTTGGTGGCTATGCGGATCAAATTCACAGCAAAGAAGATTATTTGGTTGCCTTGCCTACGGCTTGGAGTTTTGCTCAAGGGGCGGCGTATTTAACTCAAACACTAACCGCTTGGTATGCGCTTAATGATCTTGGTGCATTAAAACCAAATCATGATGTATTAGTGCAAAGTGCAGCAGGGGGAGTCGGGCTGCAGGCGATGAAACTTGTGCAAGCATTGGGGGCAAACCCGATAGGAACTGTCAGCAGTCCACACAAAGTGACATTTTTAAACGATCTAGGTTTCGAAGCCTGGCAACGGGAATCATCTTTTAAGAAACAGTTAGCCGACAATAATAAGCAATTTGATCTGGTGTTGGATGCGATTGGTGGGGAAGTTCAACAAGCATCGTTTAACGCATTGAAACCCATGGGCAGGCTCGTTGTATTTGGAGCAGCGGAATTTACTCCGGGTAAGAATCGTCCCAATTATCTAAAAGCCGCTTGGCAGTATTTACGGCGTCCAAAATACGATGTGATGGATATGATCAGTGATAATCGCTCTGTAATGGCATTTAATCTAATTTGGTTGTGGGATCAGGTTGAACTCATGAAAAAATTACTGGCCGACATGATGGCAGTAGATATATCCCCTCCGCATGTCGGACATGAATTTACTTTTGAACAAGTTCACGATGCTATAGATTGCCTTCGGTCGGGCAAGACCATCGGCAAGGTCGTCTTACTGATCGAGTAGGATTAAATTCCTTTTGGTCTCGCTCTATCAGCTTGGCGGTAGTCGCATACTCCTTGAGGAAAAGTTGACTCTAATTCTTCCTTATAGGGATCCATGTCGAAATCACCATAGAAGCCTTCTTTCATGGCTTGGCTAATCGGAATACGTTGGCAGAAGAATATGTCGCTAGAGATATCCTCTCCAGCGACATTACGGCTGCCTTGGTAGAAAGGCATTAACTTTGTACACTCTCCCGCTTCTTTTTCATTCCATTGTCCATCCCAAACAGAGGGTCCTTTGAATAAGATTTCCCCTTGTTTATCAACGCACATATCAACAGCATTATCGGGCCTTGCACTGTGATAATCTCCGCCATTGGCGTCTGCCCGAGTTAGCCATTCGTCCATCATGTAAACGGCTTTACTAAAATCTTTATTGGGCAATTCATTTTGCCAGATCAGCTGTAGATCGTGGTTGCCCATGCGTTCTTCAATGCGTTTACGGCTAGAGAGTGCACTCCAAGAATGATGGATGTCGAGTACTTGATCTTGATAAGGGCGCACATCAATGATGGGATTGTTTAATTCCCCGAGAAAAATATTACCCGATTGATAAGCAGCGGTAGCAGCTTTGATACTGCCATTAGACCTAGGGGCCAGATCAAGAGGCTTACCAAAGTGCGTCATATTATGCTCACTATAATTACTGTAGCGCTTTAATACACTATCGCCGCTGGCATGCCAGTAGCGCTCTTGAGTCAATTCGTCTTGGGGCAACCAGCCACCAATTTTACGATTAATATCGATGAATTGTTGTGGTGTGATCTTTCTATCTTTTAATGCTTGTAGGCCATATTGAACCCCTTCATTAGACCAAGGAATAGGCGCGCGACCCTGTTCATCGGTGCCAAAAAATTCTCGATTATCTTGCCAGTGGGTCCAGTAAACCCGACGGCGTATGTTTTTACTGTAGCGGGTATAGTTAGGGTTAAAAACTGGGTTATGTACGTACTGTAATGATCCACGCCAGCGCGAATTACACTCATTAGCACCTTGATGATTGCGTGGCCATTCAAAGCGTAATAGTTGGGCTATGTTGTCTATCCATTGTAAGCGCCGAGACTCTTTGGCATTAGCCGCGAGTCCTTGAATCCACGGGCGTTTTTCGACATCTTGCCAAAGTTCTATATCACTGGATAGGTGTTCAAAATAGTACTCAGTAAGTTCACAATCTAGGGTGTAGTTTATTTGACTGAGCATGTCAGGATAGGCAACGATCGCAACACCACCATCAATAACCCCTCCAGGGTTATTTTGACTCATCAGGTATTGCTGAATGGCTCCACCTGAGCCACCATAACCTATGGTGAAACTGGGTTTGCCGTAGCGAGCGGTAAAGTTATTTTTTAACCTTAAAGCCGTATCTTCTTGCAGCCAGATATTGTAACCATTACCGGTTTCTGTGGCGGTTGAAAATACGATGGCGTAGCCTTTTTCTAAATATTGACGCATATCTTTACTCAGGTGATGCATACGCATCACCCCTTGCTGAAAGCCAATGCCTATACCACCGCGGAAATAGTAAATAAGTTTGCCATTCCATTTGGATATGTCGGGTTTCAGTAATTCATCACTGCGACTTGAGGGCATTAACATGGCATACATATAGCGGTTGATCGTGCCGGTTTCCATGCGAATAATCAGTTCAGCATCTTTTGGTAAGGCTTCGGTGCTATCGGCAACCTGATGGAATTTACTGCTACCGGGTTGGGTATTGAATGAATAAAAAATACGAGTAGGGAGCGAACAGTCCTTGCTATAGCCTATGATCAATTCAGAACGTAATCCTTCACTGGTCTCTGCATACACAGGGACACCCCAGCCACTGGTATTATCGACTAAAGGTTGGCCAAGTTGCGAACGTTCCGTTTCGCATACAAACGGATATTGGTTCTTACCGGCAAAAAGGGGATTAACAGGGCCCGAAGCGCCGTACTCAATTGGAAATTCAAACGTTTCTTTCGGGCGCTCGCTGTTCTTGGGGTGAGGGCCAGAGTACGGGACATGATTGATGAGTTTGTTGCCTGGTGGGATTCCAACTACGGCTACATAGCCATTATCTAGACCGAGTTCATCTCGTACCCATTGGTAAAGATACCAGCCGCTTAATCCAACTGCTGAAAAAGAAATGATGAGGGTGGCAAATATGGCTTTTTTCATAGATTACTTCCTCTGGCTAATAATTAAAGCTTAGCAAGAGGAAGTATTTGTGCTGAATATATCTAAGGTAGATTGATAAAAAAACGTTTTAAAGCCTTTTTAAGCCGTTTTTACTTCAGCCCAAAGATCGTATTCGTCAGAATGGGTTATTTCAACTTCAACAAAATCACCCGCTGCACAATCAAAGAAATCATTTAGATACACCATGCCATCGATGTTTGGTGCATCGGCAATAGTACGACCCACAGCACCTTCTTCATCAATATCATCAATCAGAATCGTCATAGACTGCCCAACACGGCGTGCAAGCTTGCGTGTGCTAATCTCTTGCGCTTTTGCCATAAAACGCTCCCATCGATCTTGCTGGATGTCTTCTGGTACATGATCAGGTAAAGCATTCGCGCGAGCGCCGTCAACTGGACTGTACTTAAAGCAGCCTACACGGTCTAGTTCAGCTTCGTCTAACCAGTCTAATAAAATCTGGAAGTCTTCTTCAGTTTCGCCAGGAAAGCCAACAACAAAAGTCGAACGTAAAACGATGTTTGGCGCAATTTCACGCCATTTCTTGATGCGTGCTAAGGTATTTTCAGCGTGTGCAGGACGTTTCATTAGCTTCAAAACCGCAGGGCTTGCGTGCTGAAATGGAATATCCAAGTACGGCAAGATCTGATTGTCGGCCATTAAAGGGATGATGTCGTCAACGTGCGGGTAAGGGTATACATAGTGCAAACGTACCCAAACTCCCAACTTGCCTAGCTCTTTACATAGCGTTAGCAAGTTAGTCTTAACGGGCATGCCATTCCAAAAGCCTGTGCGGAATTTCATGTCAACACCATAAGCGCTGGTATCTTGAGAAATAACCAGCAACTCTTTGGTGCCTGCATCGACTAAGCGTTTTGCTTCTTCTAAAACATCGCCGATAGGGCGACTAACGTGCTTGCCGCGCATATCTGGAATGATGCAGAACGTGCACTTGTGGTTGCAGCCTTCCGAAATTTTTAAATACGAATAATGACGAGGCGTTAATTTTACGCCCTGAGCAGGGATCAAATCGGTGAACGGGTCGAAATCTGGATTAGGTGGAACCCACTCGTGTACAGCGGTCATTACTTCTTCATACGCGTGAGCGCCTGAAATTGCTAAAATATCTGGGTTTTCTTTTTTGATCAGCTCTGCATCAGCACCTTTGCCCATGCAGCCTGTTACGATCACTTTACCATTAGAAACCATCGCTTCGTTGATAGCATCTAACGATTCTTGTTTGGCCGCATCAATAAAACCGCAGGTATTCACAACAACAACATCAGCATCCTCATAGGTATTGGTTATGTCATAACCGTCCATCTTTAACTGCGTCAAAATACGCTCTGAATCGACAGAGTTTTTAGGGCAGCCCAGTGAAACAAACCCGATCTTGCCATTAGTATCATGGTGGCTGGTCGCTAAAACTTCACTGGCGGCTTGGGCTTCACTAGGAGTATTGGAATTATCTGACATGCTGGGCTCATCAAGGTTGTAATGTTGCTAGTTCTTTATTGGCGCGGATTTTAGCCTAAACACGGGTTGGAAGCTATTGGAAAGCAAGGGGAGTGAGCATTGGCAGGTTGGGATGTGATGGTATAGCTAAGAGGAGTAAAGTAGGGAAAACAAAAAAGGGACAAATATCGCTATTTGTCCCTTTGGGCTTAGTTATCAATCCCTGAGGATGTTATTGATTAAGCCTCTTCTTCTGGTGCATTCAACAACTCAGCGATGATCTTGTTCATTTCAACAGGCATTTGGCCTAGAACGGCTTCTTCCGCTAGTGTGATGTCTTTTTCGATGTAAGAAACGATTTTACGAGTTTCCATGTCCATAACCCCACCGAATGCCGTTACTTTCTTCATGAAAGGAATCTGCATGCCGCTCGCAGAGTCTACGTGAAGAACGATTACGTACTTAAAGTCGTAGTTTTTGTCTTTGATAGCGCCTAGATCTTTAAGCTTGCCCGTCAACGTTTTCATTTTTTCGTCTAGCTCTTTTGCGTACTTCTCAGCAGAACCGGTCATTTCCATTTTGTCACGGCCAGCTTGACGACGCATGTTCTCGCCAAGCGTCCAAGAAAGGTTGCCTACTACGCTGTATAACTGTTGGCCTGAGATTACCGATGCGCCATATTCGGAAACAGCACCACCAGAAATAGCTAGACCTACCTCAGTCGTATCACCTGGAACGCCGTGAAGGCTAATTGGGAAGATGAAAGCAGGTGCTGTTGCCGTTACGGCTAGTGGGAATTCTTGATCAGCATTACGCTTAACCATAGAAGAGCTACAGCCACCTAAAGTAAGTGCAATTGCTGCAGAAACGAATAGAGAAATAATTGAAGTCTTTTTCATTTTAAGTATGTCCTTATGAATTGAGCCGCGCATGCTAGCAGTGAAATAATATGGATACAAATCAGTTTATTGGTGGTGATTGGGTGAAAAATCATACAATCTTAATCGTTTGATTTTTAAACAGAAATATCATTGTTTATAATTAGATCTGCTATAGGTTGAAAGTCGTATATATGGCTTTATAAATACGATACATAACCTATTTAAAAGTGTCTTTGAATGAGACTACTGATAGAAAAGTATTTAAATAATTTTCTATTATTTTATTCGATCAGTGAACGGCTTCACACTAAACAAAGAAAAGAAGTTTGATAAAATTAGCCAATGTTTGATGGAAGGCGTAAATTAACACGTAATTACAAATTAAGTGACCGTCGAATGAATTTACTGGCATCGTTAAAGCAGACCTTTGGTTTTGATCAATTCCGTGGAGGTCAAGAACAAACTATCCGACAGCTTGTGGCAGGGCAGTCGTCGTTGGCAATTTTCCCTACGGGATCTGGAAAGTCTTTGTGTTATCAGTTGACGGCTATGCACTTGCCTCACGTTACTTTGGTCGTTTCACCATTACTGGCATTAATGAAAGATCAGTTGGAATTTTTGGCCAGTAAAGGCATTGCCGCCGCCAGTATCGACTCGACTCTTAGCGGAGAACAAAGCCAGCAGGTTATGGCCGATGTGCGTTCTGGAACGATAAAAATTTTAATGGTGTCAGTCGAACGTTTTAAAAATGAACGTTTCCGTCAATTCATTAATGCGGTTCCTATCTCTATGCTGGTGGTTGACGAGGCTCACTGTATTTCGGAGTGGGGGCATAACTTTCGTCCAGATTATTTGAAATTGCCTGTTTACTGCCAAGAATTAAACATTCCATTGGTTTTACTGCTAACCGCAACCGCGACTAAGAAAGTAAAGAACGATATGTCCGCTAAGTTTTCTATACGCCCGGAGCATATTATTCAAACCGGTTTTTATCGAGAGAATTTAGATTTGACCGTAGTGCCGGTTAAAGAAGCGGAAAAAGCTCAGAGCCTGTTATTACAGATTAAGCATCAGCAGCAGGTATTTTCTGGGCAAGGCATGGCTGTTGGTGGTATTGCGGGGATCGTTTATGTGACCTTGCAGTTTACTGCGGAGAAAGTAGCAAGCTACTTACAAGCGGCGGGTATTAATGCCTGTGCATATCATGCTGGATTTGATGCTGAAAAACGCCAACAAATTCAAAATGATTTCATGCAAGGGAGCACTGATGTTGTCGTTGCAACGATTGCCTTTGGTATGGGTATTGATAAGTCGGATATCCGTTTTGTGATGCATTACGACTTGCCAAAGTCGATTGAGAACTACAGTCAGGAAATTGGCCGAGCAGGGCGTGATGGCCAGCCCTCTAATTGCATTACCCTCGCTAACCTTGATGGTTTGAATACAGTAGAGAATTTCGTCTATGGTGATACGCCGGAGTTATCAGCAATAGAGTATCTAATTGATAATATACGTCAAGAAAGCAAACCTTCTCGTCGAGAAAGCAATGTTACTGAATGGGAATTACAAGTAGTTGGCCTATCGAATGCGAGTAATATTCGGCAGTTGCCATTAAAAACTTTATTAGTTCAGCTCGAAATGATGAAAGTCATCAAGCCAATGTATGCGTATTTTGCTGAATTCAAATACAAGTTTTTGCAGGATAAACAAACAATATTGGCGCTATTTGAAGGTGAGCGCCGAGATTTCTTACAAGCAATTTTCGATACCAGCCAGTTTAAAAAAGTGTGGGGTGCGCCAGATTTTGAAAAGCTATTTAGTATTTATAATACCGAACGCAGTCGAGTCATCACGGCATTAGATTATTTAGCCGAAAAACAGTTAATTGAACTCGAAAGTAAAAAAATGACGGAGGTTTTTCAGGTGCATCAAGAAGCCTTACATCGTAGCGAACTCGCTCAAACTCTCCATCATTATTTTGTTGATAAAGAAGAAAAAGAAATTAAACGGATTGCTTCGTTAGTCCGGTTCTTTGAGCTGAATACTTGCTTAAGTTCAAATCTAGCGCGTTATTTTGATGATCAAAATGCACCGGCGCAGTGTGGGCACTGCTCTGTTTGCCGTGGTCAGGTGGCCAAGTTAGAATATGGCCAGCAAGCCAAATGGCCAGAGGAAAGTGAGTTGCGACGAGTCTTAATTGGGTTGAAACAACAGTTGGAGGGGAAGGTTGTCTTATCTGTGGATATTCAATGTCGTTTTCTGGCTGGAATTAGTGTGCCTGTATTTACACGTAATAAAGTCAGACAATTGCCTGGTTTTGCATGTTGCGAACACCTTAGGTATGGGGAAATACGTGAAAAAGTGATGGTTATTTCATAGCCGTGTCTATTAGAAGCGTTTTTTAATAGTCTCTTCGATAGCACTTTTATCTTCAATTAATTTTAGATAAGACATAGGCTTGCTTATGCCAAACCCCTGAGCATAAGCAACGCCAATGTCCTTTAATGTAGCAACAATACTTTCATTCTCTACCCATTCTGCAACAGTTTTAATTTTCATAGCGTAGGCAATATCGGTTATTGATTTAACAAACGCATGATCGACAATGTCGTTTTGTATGTTTTTAACGAATGCACCATCGATTTTTAAATAATCAACGGGTAACTCTTTTAAATAACTATAAGATGACATTCCTGTCCCAAAGTCATCCAGCGAGACTCTACTACCTAATTGACGAATGTTATTTATGATATTACAGGCCAAGTCGATATTTGCGATTGCATTTGTTTCAGTAATTTCAAAACAAAAATAGCTACCTGAAATGTTGTTTTTTGCGAATGCGTTTTTGATGGTGGTTAGCAATTGTTCATGATTGAGGGCATCAGCCGTTAAGTTTATAGAACAAAAGCCAATGTCAAAACTACTCCTGATCTTATTGAATTCAGAAATGGCATTCTCTATTACCCATTTATCCACGCTCCATGTAGCATTGTAGCGCTCAGCAGCAGGCATGAATTTGTTAGGGTAAACTGTATTTCCTTTGCTGTCTCTCATTCGAACTAAGGCTTCACAGCCGCAGGATGAAGTCCCTGTTATATGTTTTATTAACTGATATTCGAGAAATAACCTATTTTCATCGATAGCTTTACGCAGTGTCACAAGACTTTCCATTTCGCCAAAGCGCTCAGACAAACTATTGTCCTCCGGCAGGTATAGATGATTTCTATTACGGCCAGCTTCTTTTGCTGCATAGCATGCAGAATCGACACAGCTTAAAATTTTCTGTTTATCGCCTTCTAAAGTACTTAAATGAAGAATACCAATGCTACTGCTTATAGTGAAAACATTCTCTTGCCAGTGAAAGCGGTAGCTTGAAACCGCATTTTTAATTCGATCTGCGATAGCAAGAGCAGATTCTATTGTTGGCGCTTTAACAATCATGGCGAATTCGTCGCCGCCAATACGGGCTAAAATATCATCATCTCTTAACGATTGACTAATTAGTTTACTCAGGGACTTTAGTAATTCATCACCTGCAATATGACCCGCTGTGTCATTGACCACTTTAAATTGATCAAGATCTAAATAGAATACAGCGTGCTCGTTGCGTGTTTTTTCTTGCAGAGTTTTGTTGATGAAATCATCAAATGCTCGGCGGTTATAAGTGCCAGTGAGATCGTCATATGAAGCATAAATTTGTAACTGTGAGTTCGATCTGGATATTTCTAAAAGAGATTTTTTGACCTGAGTTGTTTTATTATTGTATAGATAAGCAAGTCGACCAAAGTCTCCTCGTCCGAATCCTTCGAGCAATTCTTCATTTTCAGGTTCGTTTGCATGCTTACGTAGGTGCTGGCTTATACGAATGAGTGGATGTATGAAATATGAATGAATAAATGCAAAGAAAATGAGCATAGTCATAATTGTAGGGAATATGATTTGTTTAGACGTTTCCATAATAATTTCAGAAACTGCATTGAAATCTGTTGATGTGGGTGTAACCACTACCAGTTTCCAGTATGAATCAGGAACATGAAAAATTGAGACGTTTACCTTTTCTTGTAATAAGAAGTCATCATTTAATTGAAAGTGATCCAACAGGTGGCTGTTGTTCATGTCTTCTTTTATCGGATTGATAATGGATGATGCCATAACGTCTGCCTGTTCAGGGCTCACTTGGTAGCTATTATCATTAAAATAAGATGACATACTCTGATGTTGTTTTTTGAATTCATTTCGAGTGATGAATGTTTTTTCCGAAATGTCGATAAGTCGGGCGGCGAGATCTTGGAATTGCGGTTGTTTTTCTGTGAACTCATTTATATTGAGTAAAGTAGGGCTGTCTTCTTTTAAAATACTGACTGATTTAGGGAAGCTGATGAATTTATTGTTTTGGTCGATGAGGAAAACGTATCCACCTATATGCTCTGATTGCTTTTGGAAAAAATGATGCAGCCCTTCTAGTTTCATGTCGATAGTAGATGCTCCGATGTATTTATCATCCTTATGAATTGGAAGCGTGCAAGTTACCATGGGTTCTTTTGAGAAAGGATCAATGTATGAACGTGACCAATAACAACTCTCACCATCGAGAAATTTTGCCGGTACATACCACTCTTCATTGCGGTAACCCTTACCGCCCTCTAGGTTGTAATCATTGTAGAAATCTAATGAGCCATTTTTATTTTTACCCCAGAAATAACTATTTCTTTCTTTATTAGGATCAAGTTGTTTAGGTTCTGGCCAAATACCGCCGCCAGCAACGAGGCTGTTGGAGTTATTTATATCGATTATTTGCGGTAGCAGTTGGTGATATGTTTGGTCAGAAAATGGTATTGAATTAACGACCACTGCTAAGCTTTCGGCTAAGGAGTGAACTAGAGAAGTCTGCCGAACAAGTTCTGCAACAATGGCATTACCACTGGCTTCAACTCGTTTAGAACTGTCACTTTCTAATTTCTGGCGCAATTCGCCCTGAAGAACGAATGCAAGAATTGATAAAAGTGCAAAGGTTGCTAGAAGAAATCCTGTTGAGATTTTAAAGCTAGTATCTGAGAGGTAACGTTTCATGTTAAAAAATCGTCTAGAGCTTATTTTAAAGCCTAGACAATATTTTAAAAATTGAAACATGTATGAGCTGATTACATTTCTTCGTACGTGTAATTGTCATCCGCGTTTTCTAATCGCTCTTGGCGCTTACGTTCTTCTGCTAAAACAGATCTGATTTCATCCATCACTGAGTCGACATCCGCACTTTCGTTGGACTCTTCAAACAGGCCTGTTAGCTCAGTATCCGCGGTTAGGTTGCCGTCTTCATACAGAGCCCACATTTCTTTAGCATAATTTGTACGCAATAGCTGAGGGGCATACTGGCCGTAATATTCGCTCATATTATTAACGTCACGTTCGAGCATAGACTTGGCATGGTTATTCGCCGCGGCATCCACTGCTTGAGGGAGGTCGATAATAACTGGACCATAATCGTCGACTAATACGTTGAACTCAGAGAGATCCCCATGAACGATCCCCGCCACTAGCATACGCTTAACGTCGTTCATCACGGTAAGGTGATCTTCAATCGCTTGTTCTGCGGTCATTGATACATCATTTAAGCGTGGGGCAACATCACCATCGTCATAAGTGACTAGTTCCATCAATAGCACGCCATCAAAGCAACCATATGGCGTTGGGACTCGAACACCAGCTTCCGCTAAGCGATACAGAGCATCAACCTCGGCATTATGCCAAGACTCTTCTTGTTGCTTACGACCGAATTTAGAGCCTTTTTCCATTGCGCGCTGGCGACGGCTATTTTTGCTTTTGCGACCTTCCTGATATTGCACAGCCTGTTTAAAGCTGCGTTTAGCCGCTTCTTTATAGACTTTTGCACAGCGGATTTCATCGCCAGAGCGTACAACATAGACAGTGGCTTCTTTTCCACTCATTAATTGGCTGAGGACTTCGTCCACTACACCATCATCAACTAAAGGTTGGATTCGTTTTGGAGTTTTCATAGGCGTTTTATACCCTAGACAGGTAAAGCAGGCAAGAGGATTGACCTGACTGCTAGCTACTAAACGTCAGATAAGTATAATGCGCGCCTATCAAACTAAATAATGACACCGGCCGATTTCGGCTTAGGAGAGTAATGTGGTTGTAGTTAGAGCAGTATTAGGTGCCTTGATCCTATTATTAAATTGGGTATTTACCCCCAAAAGCATTAAGCGTGAAGCCAATGAGCAAGCGGCTATCGATGCTCAGACGACTAAACTCGCGTTATACCAGTATGCTGCTTGTCCATTTTGCGTCAAAGTGCGCCGTGCAATGAAGCGCAGTGCTTTGAATATTGAAACCCGCGACGCTAAACGCAGTGAGCAATTTAAAGAAGAATTACTTCAAGGTGGTGGTCAATTGAAAGTGCCTTGTTTACGTATTGAAGATGATAATGGCGAAGTGAGCTGGATGTACGAATCAGGTGATATTATTTCTTATCTTGAAAGTCGTTTTAACCCTACGGATGCTGAACCAAATCCTGCTTAAAAGCGATTGTAATATCGTGACTAATAAAAAAGGCCAGTATTCTGAATACTGGCCTTTTTTATTGCTTAACTTAATCCAGAGATCCCTAAATACAAGCCTGAAATGTAAGAAATCATCCAAAAGCTCCAGACCATAATGCTAAAACGGTGGAAGGTCTTCTGTAGCGCTACATCTCTATTGTGCAAAACCATCAGTGCCCAGCTGAAATGAAACATCATCAAGAACAGTCCCAAAAAACCTGAAATAGAGTGTGGCGTAAAAATTAGGTGCCCGACATGAAGGTACATTAGCAGGGTGCCTAGTGTATCTGTAATGACCCCCAAACCAAACATGGTGAGGTGCCATTTTTTTAATTGCTTATGATAAAAATCATTCCAGATGCCTATTGAATAAAATACTAAGGCAAGGGTAAAAAAGATTGCACCCCAAAAGATAAGAGGAGTCATGGCTTCACCTAATTAAAAATAAAGTCGGCATATTAATCTAATTGATAATTGTTTGCATTAATAAGGGTTGTCCACAATTAACTTAATAATGCTTTGTAGCTCTGTAAATGATTGGTTACCTTTATCAAATACTTGCGTGTTTCCTCATAGGGCAAGTCATATTGCAGTGTTTCAAATACTTGATTAGGGCTGAGTTGGTTAATAACTCCGAAAGCACGCTGCATGGACGCACGGCCAATGAACGCTTTGGCAACATTGCCGGCTCCGGTATTGTAGGCGGCAATTGCACAATATAAGCGTGAAGTGGGATCCTTGATGCCTTTTAAATAACGGGTATGAAGCATGCTGAGGTAAGCACTGCCCGTATCAAGGTTGAAATTAGGGTTGTAGAGTTCATCGCTCGTTAATAGGCGTGGTTTGCCATACATGAGTTTGCTCGCATCTTTGCCGGCACTTGCAGGCACAATTTGCATAAGCCCAAAAGCAGGAATGTGGCTACGAGCTAATGGATTAAAGTGGCTTTCGGTATGGGCAATGGCCATGACGAGGGCGGGATCAATGTTCCACTTATTGGCTGCTTGCTGCGCGCTGGTGAGATATTTTTCTGCTCGTTTAATCGGCAGTTTTTTGGGTAAGGGGATCTTAACTACGATCAATTCCCCCTTGAGTGTTTTTTCTTTAACGATTAATGCGGTACTGGCGAGCTTTTCTTCGGCATCTTCAATGCTGCCATACAGTGCGCTGACCTCACTCAGTAATGCCGTATTTTGCAGGTTCTGACGACTTCTCCCTGCCATGAGTTTTATATTAATTGGATCACTCTCTACAGCTTGGCGTTCAGTCTTTCTTAATAGAGCGTTGAGTTCTTGAGGCAGTTTCTCTTCTTTAACGCTCTTTAGATCGCTATCGATATCGTTGCTTTTATAGCTAAACCGTATCTCATTAAACGCAAAATCAATAACCGTTTTCTTTTGTAGGTCAGAGCTGTATTCAACCCAGATCTCTTGGTTGGTAATTTCTGCGTTTTGCCATTCTTGCTCTAATTCAAGTTGGTAGTCCTCAAACGCGGAAAGGTATCGATCTTTATAGGCTTGGTAATCATTGCTAATTTTATCCATTCCGACCTGCTGCGCTTTAACAAAATCGTCAAAACTATTGCCCCATACTTGCGTTGCGGTAATGGATAGAGGAAGGCCAATAGGGAGTAAAGCCAGTTTGGTTATAAAGTGTCGGCGTTTCATGCAGCTACTCAAAAAAAGATTTGTATCATTTAAAACAGTTTAGCGTGATTAGGTGACAAGGTGTAAATATCGAGAGGTAACAATTTACTTCAATTTGACCAATTTTCCAGGGCTTAGATGGCTTATATTGATAATTAGAGAATTGTTAGGAGAGCCCCATGAACTTTCGCGAGCTGAAAAAGGTAGTGCATAAAGGTAACCCTGAGGTGCATATTCTATCTAATCAAGGGGATATATATTTGGTGCAAATTTTCAATGATGGTGGCCAATCACTATTAACCGCTAAACAATCGAGTCGACCACTTGTATTTCATGGCCTTCCTGAGTGTTATGAGACTTTATCAGATGCAGGTTTGCATAGTGCTTACGTCGACCAAACCATGGAATGTGATGAAATGATTAACCTTGCAGGTTGCATGGTTAATCATACAGACCATCGTGCTGTACGTTTTTAGCTATTTCTATTTAGCTAATGCTATAGGGCTCACTGTCTGTAGAGGTGCTTGCTTTTTGTATTAACTCACCCATTTGGATTTCGCCAAGTGAAAGCGTGGGTGCAAGTGCGAAAGGTTGCCAGCGAGCACTTAGTTCTGAAGACGGCATGATATAAGGAAAGCGCTTATCATCCGGGTGCGGATCAGCGATAGTTTTCTCTAAAATCATCGAGATATATTGATCTAATCGGAGTTCAGGCTGCTCTCCATTAGGAATAACGGCCATGCTATTTTCGAGTACATGATCAGCCAAGCCATAAATAGTTGAGTATTCAGGGCAATAATTGTCGACTGATATTCCATTTTGGCTACACACCATAATCCCTTTGTCGGTATTGACGACTAAAGATTGGCTACCTTGGGTATGTCCAGGTGTATGAACCAAAGCAAGGCTATCACCAAGCATGATACTGCTGTGTAAGGGGATGATCTTATTCGGGTCAATTCCGTCGACACCGTCAGGGCAATACCAGTGGTTTTGCAAAGGAAGTAAATCTTTTACCGCTTCCCACTCTTGGTGCATCACTAATAGCTTTGCATTGGGAAAGTAAGCAGGTTGTTCAAAGCTGCCGAGCCACTTTCTAATATCTTGAGTATGCAGGTGGTCGTAGCAAATAAAATCAATGTCTTCGGGCTTGAGGTTGATGCTTTCTAGTGCTTGTTCAACTGTATTATGAGTCGGTGTAAGTATGGGTTGAAGCGTATTTTTTAACTTACCCATTAATCGGCGAAAACGTTGAAAGTAAGGGGTTTTAATATTGGCTTCTAAGTCCGAAGGTGAAAATAATAGAGTTTTAGTGCCAGCATGGGTTGAAAACTGAACCACCATCAAGCGATTGGTCACATAAAGATAGGGGTTGATAAGGCTAGTTGCATTGCCAAAGGCCGACTTTACCGGATAGGGAACTGAAACAAGATCGATAGTCTGCAAGAACTGAACTTGTTGATTGACCATTTTGAAGTCTTCAACAAAGTGTTTAGCTTGAAATTGGACTTGTTTCAAACGTTCTTGAGGCGATAGGCTTTCGCGGCTATTGCTGAAGTGGCTAATAGGGCGGATACCTAAGGTCTCTAATACCAAATCGTAGCTTAAGTTCAAGGGCGCACTACTCATTTATTATTATTCTCATGTGCTTTTTACAAAAAGTAACGTAATTGCTAAGTAAGATCAACACTTAGTAATAATCGGTATAACGATTTGGAAAGGAGTTTCTTTTAGTTATCGTTCCAAGCTTGGAGTACACTGTTAAAATCGTAATTTTGTTAAACTAAGAATCTTCAATTTAAGGAAGCGTCATAGGTGGCTGTTAAACCGAATAAGGCTGTAGAGGCCATTGTTGCTTATCAAGGGGTAGAGGGCGCTTATTCTCACCTATCCTGTAAAACCGTTTTTCCTAGCCATGAAGCTTTTGCTTGCGAAGATTTTCAATCTGCGATATCGATGGTTGAAAACGAAGGGGCCGAGTTTGCGATGATTCCGCTAGAAAACTCTACCGCAGGGCGAGTCGAAGAGATCTATCGATTATTGCCCAAAACGCATTTACAAATAATCGCTGAGCACTTTGAGCCGGTTAATCATTGTCTGTTGGCATTGCCTGGAGTAGAGCTGGAACAAATTAAAACGGTTTCGTCGCACCCTCAAGCATTAGCTCAATGTTTCCATCACTTAGAAAAGTTAAATATAAAGGCTGTTGCCGCTGTAGATACTGCGCTTTCTGCTAAAGAATTGGCCGCTAAGAAAGCGGCGTCGCACTCTATTAAAATTGAAGAAAGCCATGGGGCCATTGCTTCTACCCTTGCTGCGGAATTGTATGGTTTAAATATCGTTGCTGAGAATTTCCAGGATGTAGATGGAAATACAACGCGCTTTATCGTATTGGCGAAAAGCGCTAATGCTTTGGGATACCAAGTGGAGCAACGCTATATTACCAGTGTGTTGTTTTCGGTACGTAATCTACCTGCAGCGCTTTATAAAGCGTTAGGGGGGTTTGCGACTAACGGAATCAATATGATTAAACTAGAAAGTTATATGGATGGTGGCACGATGGAAGCCAGCCATTTTCATATTGATCTTGCAGGTCACCCGCAACAAAAAAGTATGCAGCGGGCGATGGATGAGCTTAACTTTTTTGCCAAAGATATACGTATCCTAGGCAGCTATCCTGCCCATAAATATCGACGTAAGCATGAGTTTATATAGGCTAGACTTTTTTAAGTCAGTTTTAAATGAAGTTGTAAGGATATAAAAATAATGACCAAGATGGATTGGCATCGCCTGTTACAACCTTTACGTATTGGAGAGGTGACGAGCCATTATGAAGATGGACGATCGCCTTTTCATAAAGATCAAGATCGTATTGTTTTCTCAAGCGCGTTCCGACGCTTAGATCGAAAGACACAAGTTCATCCTTTATCTGAAAACGACCATGTTCATAGTCGTTTGACCCATAGTTTAGAAGTGAGTTGTGTTGGGCGTAGTCTTGGTTTTCGTGTTGCTGAAGGCCTAAAGGCTGATGTGAATTCAGGCTTTCCGGAAAATATCAGCGCTGCTGATGTGGGGGCTATTTTACAGGCGGCTTGTTTGGCTCATGATATTGGTAATCCTCCTTATGGCCATACTGGTGAAGATGCTATTAGGCATTGGTTTTTGGATGCCGAGAATGCTTATTTGTTAGAGGGCTTGAGTGCGTTAGAAAAAGCCGATTTACAAACCTTTGAGGGCAATGCTCAAGGTTTTAGAATAATCACTCAGGTCGAATACCATCGTTTTAGCGGTGGCATGAGATTAACTCAAGCAACGCTCGGTACATTTTTAAAATACCCATGGACGGTTGAGCACACTTCAGCTACTGGGAGTAAAGCCCATAAGTTTGGTTGTTTTCAAAGCGAAGTGGCTATCTTAAAGACGATTGCTGACGATCTTGGTTTGATTCCTCAGCATAACAATAGGTGGTGCCGACATCCCTTGGTTTACCTGATGGAAATCGCGGATGATATTTGTTATGGCTTAATTGATTTAGAAGATGGTATTGAAATGGGGATACTTAGATACCCTGAAGTTGAAAAAATTCTAAAGCCATTATTAGCAAGTGAGTGGGCTCAATATCAAGTGGACTTGGATTCAGCGGATAATGAACGCCGGCGCTTATCTATGTTGCGTGGTAAAGCCATGGAGAAAATGGTTGAAGCTGCTAGTCAGGCTTTCTTAGATAATCAGCAAGGGATTCTTGCGGGCACTTTAGTCGGAGAGCTAAGTGATCATTGTCCCGCTACCGTACGAGATGCGATTAGGGAAGCGAAGTCGTTAGCTAAAGAACGGATATTTAAAGATCCGCGTAAAACCGCCATTGAAGTGGGGGCTTATTCAACCCTAGCCAATCTGTTAACTGCTTTTTTACAGGCTGCAAAAGAGTTAATTGAAACAGGGCATTCAACATTTCGTAATAGTCGTGTACTTGAGATGATGGGTCCGAGTGCTCCGCAGGCAGATTGGACATTATATCAGGCCTATATGCGCGTTTTGGATTATGTAGCGGGTATGACAGATAATTATGCCGCTGATACTGCTCAACAATTCTCAGGCTATAGTCCACCAGGGCGCTAGCCATGCCGCTGCGCTGTGGTTACAATGCCCGCACTGACATTTCTCTTAAATAACAATGTGATTAGAATTTTTGCTTATGGATATCGATTTTCCCTTAATCTTGATGGTACTAACCTTTGTGACAGGTTTAGTAGCTCTAGCCGATAAATTTGTTTTTTTACCTAAACGTCTAGCGGCAGTTGATCAGCTAGATAGCCAGGGGAGTGATAAAGATACGCTTGAACTCGCGGCGAAAGAGCCGGTTTGGATTGAGCAGTCTAAATCCTTTTTCCCGGTATTATTGGTTGTTTTTGTATTACGATCTTTTATCGCTGAACCTTTTCAAATTCCATCTGGCTCAATGGAATCGACCTTGATTAAAGGTGATTTCATTTTGGTAAGCAAATTTCATTATGGTTTGCGCATGCCGGTATTTCGTAACTTGTTGGTTCCTAATAATGAACCACAGCGTGGCGATGTGATGGTCTTTTTCCCGCCTCATGATAAGCGTTATTTCATTAAGCGTGTTATTGGTTTGCCGGGTGATCATGTGGTTTATAAAGGCGGGCAATTAATTATCAATGGTGAAGAGAAAAGCATCGAAGTTGTTTCCGCTGAGCCAAAGCACAGACCGGTTAAGTACTTGCTAGAAGAAACTCTTGATACGGGGACGCACGAAGTACAGTGGACCCCTGGAGCTAATATCGGTCCAGAAGGAGAATGGACAGTGCCAGAGGGTCACTATTTCATGATGGGTGATAATCGCGGTCGTAGTTCCGACAGTCGTTTATGGCGTAATACAGCAACAGGTGAAACAATGTCTTTTGTTCCGGCGAAAAACATTGTTGGCAAAGCCGAGGCTGTGTGGATGCATTGGGATGAGTTCACTAGCTTGCCTTCATTCTCGCGTAATAAAGCGATTCAATGAGTGCTTTGAAAAAACGGGGTAAGGATTGCCCCTTTTGTCGCCGAATGCGATTGCTGCTGATTTTTACCGTTATTATGGCGTCTTTGCTCATATTTATGGTTAATCAGACCGGCTTGGGTCAAGGGTAAATAGTGTTCAATGCTCAGAATGTATTGAAAACTATTAAATCCCCATAAAAAGTGCTGGATATTTATAATTTAGTTTGTAGAATAGCCCGCCAGTTATTTTGGCTTGGTTGTTGGATCTGTTAAATGTCTGTTACACATCGCATGCAGGGTATTTGTTTAATGATTGCCGACCACTGGTTTAAGGTTAAACCCGTGGTGCGCACTTCGGAAGAGCAAGTATCTCTTGATCGTGAATCACGTCGAATTCAATTGTATTTTTGCAAAACCTGCCCAACTTCTATCAAGATTAAACGCCGTTGTATGCAGCTAGGTCTGCGTATCGTTGAAAAAGACGTTAAGCGCGTTAACGCCTATCGTAACGAGTTGATTCACGGTGGTGGTGAGCTGAGAGTACCTTGTTTGAGAATTGAGGGGCGTAACGGCAAAGAAACGCGCTGGTTGTATTCAGGCGAAACTATAATGGACTATCTCAATAGTCGCTTTAAAAGCTAAAGAACTCTTTTCCGCGTTAACTCTTTTTCCTCGTTAGCTAGCCATTTCATTTTTCCTTCTGCTAATCTAGGCCCTCATTACTGAGAGCTGAGCTATGCCTGTTATCGATAGTCAATATCAACCGCCTTTCTTATTAGCCAATGGTTATGTGCAGAGTATTTTGCCAACGTTAACCCGCAGGATTGATTGCAGTCACTTTCGGCGAGAACGTTTAACGACTGATGATGGCGATTTTCTAGACCTAGACTGGAGTCGTTGTGACCTTTCTGGAGATCCCGCGGTAAGGACGCTGTTAATTATTTCTCATGGGTTAGAAGGTCATTCTCGCCGTCCGTATGTTGCGGGAGTTGTGCGGGAGGCAAATGCCCAGGGCTGGGATGCTTTGGCGTGGAATTTTCGCTCCTGCTCTGGAGAAATGAATAAGACTTTACGTTTTTATCACAGCGGTGCGACGGATGATTTAGAACGAGTCATTAGTCATGCCCATCAGCTGGGGTATCAAGCGATTCATCTTGTAGGCTTTAGCATGGGAGGCAATTTAAGCCTTCTATATGCCGGCCGCAAGGGGCGCGATATTCCGCCACATATAAAATCAGTTTGTGCATTCTCCGTGCCTTGTGATTTATCGGCCAGTGCCAGTCAATTGGCTGAGCGACGGAATAAAATATTCATGTGGCGCTTTTTGAAAGATTTGAAATGCAAAGTCGAGGCCAAGGCAATTGATTTTCCTGAGGAGATCAGTGCTGAGGATTATCATGAAGTGACAACATTTCAACATTTTGATGATCGCTATACTGCCCCTATTCATGGATTTGAGAATGCGGCAGATTATTGGGCCAAGAGTAGTTGTAAGCCGGTATTAAAAGAAATTCGTGTGCCTAGTTTATTGATTAATGCTGAAAATGATCCTTTCTTGCCCAAAGAATGTTTCCCTTATCAGGAGGCCCGCAATAACCCGTACTTATTACTAGAAGTACCCAAGTCCGGTGGTCATGTTGGCTTTATTGAGTTGAATAAGCGCCAAGGGTATTGGATGGAGCGACGGGTTGTTGAGTTCGTTACACAGAGTTTAACTGTGTAAGTTTTTCTGTCTAATGTAGTGGGCGTAATGTTGACGAATAGGCTTGTTGACGCATAAACGGTTGTTCAGTGTCATTTTAATGTTGTGTGGTTTTGATTTGTAATTATCAAAGATGGATGAACATTTGTTACCTAGATTGAGTGTATAGCATTCAGTTAGTGGGTCGTTCATGTTTCATCTATCGCGTATATTCGTCGTGTTCTTTTTGCTGTCAGCTCAGTGGGTTAGCGCTGTAACGGTTGAAATAGCAATGGAGGATATGGTTAAGCCGGTATCTATTGGAGGGCTTGTATTAGGAAAGTCTCTATCTGCTGAAATAGTGTCTTCTGAGCATTATTCAATAAGCGCCTCCTCATTTAGCGACCCTTCTGTAGTCGCTAGTCGAAAACAAAATGTACTATTGCTTAAAGTTTCTTTTAAAGACCAAGAATTTAGTTACGGTCGTGAAGATTTTGAGCAATTGATGTTTTCTACTCAGTCAGGTGTCTCGAGTGTTGCGAACTATTATCTAGAGAACTCTTACCAAGATTTTCTGCTTCAGCCTGCTATGGAGTCCCAAGGTAAGGTATCTGATGGCATTATTGAAGTGCGCTTACCTTACGATCATCCAAATTTTGGTGCAAATTATGGCTCGTTGAGCACAGGCCTGGTGAGAGATGCTATGGCTATGGCTGATCAATATATCGATTTGAAGCAATATGATAAAAATTCAGACCGTTATCTTGCGGCGAATGAGTTGGCTATTGTTTTGATGGTAGCGGGTTATGAGAATGCCTATGGTGGTGGTTCAGCCCCGAAGCCTAATGTATGGGCGCATAAGGCCGATATTACGGCAGCATTTGATGGTATTTCTCTAACTGGATTTGCCATGTTTGGTGAGCGTCATCAAAACCATTTAGCAACCATTGGTATTATCAGTCATGAAATGGGTCATTTGTTATTCTCGTTGCCTGATCTTTATGATCGCCAGGGTGATTCTAACGGTATTGGCCGATGGGGGTTGATGGGTTTAGGTAGTTGGAATAGTCAGGGTGGTTATTCAGGCAGCTCTCCGGCGCATATGATGGCGTGGTCAAAAGTTAAGGCGGGATTCTTGGTGCCGCAGGATGTGGTTGGGGATGCGTTAGAATTTAATTTGGAAAGTACGAGTCAGGGGCCTGAAGCGATGCGGATCTGGCTTGATCCATTTCGTCATGGAGAACACTTTCTATTAGAGCATCGAACAAGTTCGCAGTTGGATCGTGGGCTTCCGGGTCACGGCTTATTAATCTCTCATATTGATGATTGGGTTGGTTATGGCATTGCGGGTCCGCAAAATGATGTTGCTGAACATAAGTTGGTGGATATTGAAGAAGCGGATGGGCGAGGAGATCTTGATCAGTTAGAGAATCGAGGCGACCGATTAGATGTTTTTAATGATGCTTATGGACAAGACTATTTCGGTTCTGGGTCTATGCCAGCCAGCTCCGATTATCATGGTAATAGTAGTGGTGTTGAAATTTCTAATATTCAAGTGACGGATAGTGTCTCTGGGGTGGTTACCTTGCCTTATCAAACCCTTGGTAATAACTTAGGTTTTGATGAGGGTGGAATTGGCGGTGCTTGGGGGGTAAATGCTGGGCGCAGTATTAGTCTGCAAGAATATGATGCCGATGAGGGTATGGACTGGGTGCATGGTGTTGATGTCTTTAGTCATGGTCATGGTGAGGTAGAGGTAACTTTATTTGCAAGCTTGCAGGCTGGAATAGCAAGCGATGTTATTTTTACCTTAAAACAGCAGTTGATTACGCCAGGCTGGAATCGAATCTCTTTCACGCAGCCCGTGGATATTTCTAGGGTGTTAAAGATTTATTTGCAGCTAGATGCACAAACTGTCGTCGGGCGAGCATTTAGTATTGATACTAAGGGAGAGGTTAGTGGACGGAGCTACGCGCAATCTGGGGCGGGTTTTCAGAAGGTGGGTTTTGATTTTAATCAGCGTTTATTGGTGGCGGATCAATCAGAGACCTTTAATTATCAGGTACCCAAAAAGATGGATATTAATCTTAATGATACATCGACGTCGGCAGGGGCGTTGTCAGTGACGGGGTGGGGCTGGGTTTTGTTTTTAATATTATTGGCAATAACGTTTACCGCTAGGGCTGAGAAGGTGAATTAGCTTATACTGTTTTATTTTTTAGGACGCGGAATGCGCGACTACCTGCTTTATATTGCCTTACTACTTTCGTTATTGATTCTTTCTTGCCTTGAACCCGTGAGTTCCCAGTGGTTAATGTATGATCGTGAACTGATAACCTCGGGTCAAATCTGGCGGTTATTTAGTGCGCACTTTGTGCATCTTTCTTTGCCACATATGGCTGGAAATGCTATGGGATTAGTCTTGTTGGGTTATATTGCCGGCAAGTTCTTAAATAATATGCTCGGAATCATATTGCTACTTTGGTGTATTTCGGTGGTGGGGACGGGTCTTTATTTTTACGCTGATTACTTGCAGCGCTATGTGGGGCTTTCGGGTGTTTTACATGGTCTGTTAATGGTGGCCCCTTTTGTATCTGGCTATTACAGTCGGAAGGTTGCCTTCAGTTTTCTTATTATCATTGTAGTAAAAGTCGTCTGGGAACAAAGTCCTTGGTATGACGATATGGCCTTGCTGGGTACGATAGGAGGGCGTGTAGAGGCTAATGCACATCTGTTGGGGGTTGTGGCAGGAGCAATCTTCTTATTGGTTTATTGTGCGGTTCGTTATGGGCGATTCGGTTGGGCTTTGAAGAAGGTTAAGGATGATGATTAAAAACCCGTGGCAAACACTCTCTATTGAAGTTAAGTATGATAATCCTTGGATAAGAATAGAGGAGCATCAGGTACTCAACCCAGCAGGTAATGAAGGAATTTATGGGACGGTAAATTTCAAGAATCGTGCCGTCGCAATTCTGCCGTTATTTGAAAATGGAGATACTTTATTGGTCGGTCAATTTCGTTACCCATTACAGCAATATCATTGGGAGTTGCCGATGGGGGGCGCTCCGGCAGGTGAGTCTTGCTTGGATTGTGCGAAGCGAGAATTGAAAGAAGAGACAGGTTATCGTGCTGACGACTGGCAGCAAATATTGAGGATGCATTTGAGTAATTCAATTACTCAGGAAGAAGGCTTCACCTATCTTGCTAAAGGCTTGAGTATTGGTGAGATGGCATTAGAAGAAACTGAAGATATTCAGGTTCAACGGTTGCCGTTCGAGCAGGTATTGTCCAGGGTGATGAGTGGTGATATTACCGACGCTATGACGGTGGCATCGGTAATGCGAGCTAGATTACTTAAGCTCGCATAACGAGGGAGGTTTGAGTTTTAACCCGCCGCTATGGCTAGGCTGGAAGTATTTTCAATCTCAGTGCTATGTCTCTGCTTGTTTCGATATTGAGCGGGGCTATCTTGAGTTTGTTTGATGAAAATACGATCGAGAGTTCTGCGGCCAGATAAACCTAGTTGAAGTGCGATTTGCTCAATGCTTAATTCACTTTCTAACAAGAGTTTTTTAGCTTTATGAACTCGGCACTCAGTGACGACTTGTTTTAACGAGGTATTCTCTTTTTGTAGATGACGATTTAGTGTGCGAGCGCTAATGTGGAAATGTTCGGCGACCACTTGTTGGTTGGCTTTTAGGCTTAATTTATCTTGCTCTAAAGCGCGTTTAATTCTGTCGGCCAAAGAGCCGCTGCGAGTGAGTTTTTTGTATTGTTCTTCCACGTCCCGTTTGATCATGTTTAGGATGTGTGGGTTTGTATTATGCAACCCTTGATCTAAAAACTTTGCTTGAAATTGAATTGAACATTCGTCGGAGTTAAAGCTCGTCGTGCTTTTCCAGTAGCTATTGTAATCACTGACATAGCTAGGTTGTGGGAACGGCAAGTTTATGCCGTTGATTTCCATCTCATTACCACAAAGTTGCTTTAACCAGCTTAATAGTATGCCGACTAAAAGTTCGCTGCGGTAACGTTCTTGGGATAAATAGCTTTGCTCGTTAACGGGTAGTTTTACCTTGATGATGTTATCGCGAGTACGGGTGACATTGATTTCTAGGCCGTCACAGAGTAGAGCCGAGAACTTTTCAAGGTAATATAAGGCTTCTCTGAGCGTATTGGAGCATAAAAAGAGATGTTGTAATTGGCAGCTGCTTTGCGAAACGGCTTTTTGCGCCGCGTAGACACATAAGGAGCTTTGATTACTGGTTCTGATTAAGTTGTTAATCAGTGCGTCGGCATCAGAAATAGAGATGCGTGCGTCAGGGTCCTTAAGTAATTTCATTAGTCGCGAATCTAAAGGCGTCGCTGGAATAGAATTGCTTGTTTGATTTCCGGCCGCATCAATGAGTGGGCGGATTAAGGCAACTGAAATTGAACTTTGAATCATAGTGACTGACCGGTTCGCTATTATTATTTTTAGTGATTAAAAAATGCTGCAAGTAAGATGCCAGTCGAAATAAATATCATCTAATCGCTCTGCAGTGGGTATACTCAGGGTCTATTATTAAAACAGCGTAACATTTATTCTGCTTGGCGTTACTTGTCGTAACGACCTTGGGTTTTGGGGTAACACATTGAGGAGGTTTTTTGTTGTTAATTAGACTGTTTTCGATTCTCCTATTTTGTTTGGCGAATACAGCGTATGCGTCGGGTAACAATATTTCACAGCAAGTCTCTATCGATATCGTGGATATTAAATACATTATCGAAGATCAGGCTCAATACGACTTTGGTCGTATAAGGGCTTTTGATGAATCTCGCTGGCAAAAAGCGCAAAGTTATCCATTAAACTTGGGTAATTTAGAGCAAGGCGCCTGGATTCGTTTTGATGTGGCTAATGTTGAGGGATATACATCTGAACGTATCTTGGAGGTCTCTAATCCTGGAATTCATAAATTATCTATTTATCGTTTGGATGAAAATAATCAACTTCAAGAATGGCAATTAGGAAGTCACTTGTCGTTTATCGAGCGTCCTTTTAATTATCGAAATTTTGCCATCTCGATCACTTTGCTCGAATTTGAAAAAGTTCGTTTTTATATGCGAGCAGAATCGAATGTGGGCGTTTTACTACCAATTTCGGTTAAATCAGAAGCTGAGTTTTGGCGGATCGCCAATAATGAGTATCTTACTTACGGTATGTATTTCGGCATATTAATGATGTTTATTGCCTTCAATATGGGCATGTTTTTGGTGAGAAATAACTATGTATTCTTTTTATTGGCCATAGATTTGCTCATATTTGGCTTGATGTACTCTAACCACCTAGGGTTGAATTTTGAGTACTTATGGCCTGTAGATCCTGAGTTTAATTATTTGGCGGGATTGTTCTTTAGTTACCTCGTTGTTTTGGCTGCCAATATATTTACCCATCACTTTTTAAAGGTTGAAGAGGGGCCTGTACATTTATCCTTCTATTACGGATTTAATGCTCTGGCGTTGGTTGGATTTATACTTTTGTGGTTCATTCCTATTAATATCTCGAGCTATTTTTGTGCTGTATTAGGTGTTGGAATCGCGATTTATCTGCTCGCCCTAGCAATTATTAAGTGGCAGCAAGAAGCGGAGTACTCTTTTTATTATTTGGCCAGTTATGGTTTTGCCGCGCTGGCAACCTTAGTTTATATTGCTCATAAGTTAGCGTTGTTGCCCACCAATATGTTAACCAATTACGCTATTGGCTATAGTATTCTTTTGCAAGCTATTGTCTTAACTTGCGTTTTAATTGAGAGAAAAAAAGAAAAGGTTAAAGTAGTCGGTTTTCAAACTGATGGTAAAATTATTCCTGCTTCTTCAAGAGACTGGATTGCTCAGTTCAGTCATGAAGTGAGAACCCCTTTAAATGGGGTTATTGGAATGGCTGACTTGCTTAAAGAAACGCCACTAAACCCGACGCAATATAATTATGTACGAATTCTTTCTTCTTCTAGTGAGCATCTGAATGAGTTAGTCGGTGATCTGTTAGATTATGAAAGCTTGGCAGCGGGCTCTATTGAGCTTAATAAGGTTGATTTTAATCTGATCACTTTATGTAAGGAGTGTTGTTTTATTTTTGAGCGACAAGCTCAAGAGAATGATGTTGAGTTATCTTTGCAGTTTAACGAGGCAATGCCTGAGTATTTTGTCGGAGATCCTTTGCGGCTCAAGCAGGTGTTAATGAATTTGTTGAGTAACGCCATTAAATTTACACAGGGAGGGCAGGTTGTTATGAAGGCTGAATATTTAGCGACTAATAATGTGCAGATATCTGTCTGGGATAATGGCATAGGGATGACGAAGCAACAGCAGCAAGGTATTTTTGAACGCTTTCGTCAGGCAGATCAAGCCATTCACTCGGTTTATGGTGGCAGTGGTTTAGGGTTATCTATTTGCCGACAGTTGGTGAATTTAATGGAAGGGCGTATCGATGTTCAGAGTAAGCGCAATGAATACAGCCTGTTTACTTTGACTATCCCATTCATCACAGCCCATAAAACGGAAGAAATAACGCAAGAGCATCAAAGGGCTGGCGCCCTAGAGTCAGAAAACGCTAAAAAATCACTTGAGTTCAGTGGGGTTAGCACTGAGCTGACTGTCCTGGGTGTCGATGATAATGAAATTAATCGCCGAGTTTTAAATGCCATGCTCAAAAAGTTAGGGCATCGGATGGTTGAGGCCAGTAGTGGGCAAGAGGCTCTAGACATAGTTCGCTCAGGATTGGAGTTGGATCTTATTTTAATGGATTGTGAGATGCCTGGAATGGATGGGTTCGAAACAACTTCGGCGATTAGGAAGTGGCAATATGGTCAGGCAGGAAAGTTATGTCCAATTGTTGCCTTAACGGCTCATGCTCTAGATGAGCATAAAGAGCGTTGTGTCGATGCGGGAATGGACTCACATTTGAGTAAACCTTTGCATCTTGGCGAGTTGAAAAATATATTTGCTCGCCTAGAAGGCGAGCAAAATTTATGGGGTAGCGAGAGTTAAAACTCCCAGTTTATTCCAAATGATAGATTTTGCAGGCGAGTGCGAGGCATTTCAAAGCTGCTGATCGCTGTGCTTTCAAGTTCGGCGCGAAGTGAAAGTTGCGGCATTGGCTTGTAAATAAATCCAGCCCCTGAAATAGCGTTGACTCCCGAAGTTTGACTGGTTTTTTCAGTTGTTGGGATCAAGTCGGCAGCAGTCGCATTTTGCACGGCAGTAATTTTAATGGTTTTATAATCAGCGACCCAAGCAAAGAAACCGGTTTTAAGAAAGAAATCTAAGCTGTCTAGCATGGGGAAGCGATAACGAAAGTTAATTAGTGCACCTTCTGGTGTAAATTCGCTCATGCCAGTAAATTCAGCACTGCCTTTCGCATCATATGTATCTTTACCTGGATCAACAATGGTTGCTTCGCCTAATTGGCCAAAAGCTATTGAGCCATGCTCAGCATTATTGAAAGAGATGTTTTGATTGTTATTGCCTAGGTTAATGGCTTCCGGGTCATCGTAACTCGTAGCGCCAAAGTTTACGTAACCAAATTCAAGAGTTAAGCGTGAAGTTATGTGTGCGCCGGTAAGAATTTTAAACGTGGAACTGGTTGAATCTGCTTCTTGTGAGCTAGCGCCACCGCCATAAACACCTATAAACCCTCCTTCAGATGCGAAAAGACTAGCGCTCATGGATAACGCAATAACGGCCGCTGATAATTTACCGATACGGAATTTAGAGGTGCTTTGTATTTTACTGGCAGGCATGGGTGAGTCGTCCAATTTTGTATCTGTTATTTTTTTACCTTATTTAACCAGAAATGAGGTGCTTGGCACAGCCCTAAACCCGCTTGTTGTCAAATAACTTTGTTTCAATAGCAGGCTTTACAATATCTTTAAATCTAGTGAGGCAGGTATTTCGGAGTTCTAGGCTATGGCTGAGGAAATGGCCATAACCTAGTGAGGTTGTTAAAGAGCGAAAACTTGACCTTTCATATGTGGCTTAATACCTGTTTCATCGCGGATATCAAAATTGATTGAGCTTCCTTGTTGGTCATAGTTCAATTGGATGGATGTCGGTAGAAAAATAGGAAGTTTGAAGTCGACAATGATTTTACAGGCGTCAGTATCGAGTTTTTCACACAGAGCTGCGGCTACGCGAGCTTTGGTCCACATGCCATGAGCAATATGGCCTTTAAAACCAAATAATTTGGCACTTAAGGAAAATAAGTGAATAGGGTTTGAGTCACCTGAAATTAAGGCGTAGCGGCGGCCTAAATCTGAAGAAAGGTTCCAAAATTCTTTATAGGGTAAGTCTACCAGTTGTGATGGCTCTTGAGCTTTTGGCGCAGGTTTTATATCGGTTTTCTTGCGTACAAGGTTAGTGCTGATACTTTCCCAAACCAGTTCGCCGGTAATGTGAATCTCAGTTTTAATATCAACATCAAAACCCTTGTCTGTTTTTCGAATGTCGCTGAAGCGACAACTTACATCCATGGTTTCTAATAGATTGATTGCGCGATATTGAGTTATTTCATTGCGGATATGCACCATACCCATCACCGCAAAAGGAAATTCTTTAAGTAGCATCAGCTCAAGGTGCAGTGGGAAAGCGAGTATGTGAGGAAAAGTAATGGGCAGTAAATTGTTATCTTGATTGAATCCACAAACATTACGATATTGATTAACTTTCTTTTCGTCAGCTTTGATATTTGCAAGAGTGATGCTGGTTGTGGGTAATTTAGGTGTGCTACCTTTTAAGCCTTTGGCAAAGAGTGCTCGGCGGTATAGGTTAAGGGTGCTGGGAGTTTGATTGATGATTACACGTGAAGATTGTTGCATGAGGTATCCGGTACAAATGTGGTGAGAATTATAATTAGTTATCCCTAGTCTAACTCGGTCTAATTTCTCGCCATTGGCTGGCTCTGCGAATGAATAACGTCAGTTTGGTCAATGAGTGCTTGCAGTCCACGCTTGTTCTGGCAAAATTCAGTCTTATTCGATTGAAATTAGTCTTTATGTCTGGTGGTATTGCGGAACTTCGTGACTCAGGTATTTTATTACAGTTGGCTTATCAAGCCATGCTGGAGTTAAAACTTGATATCCCTTTGATTTTTGAACGTTGCGGTGTAAAAGCTGAGCTTTTAAATGATCGTAACGCTCGTACGCCTCATGATGCTCAGAATCTGTTCTGGCAGGTGTTGGAAGATGTCAGTGGTGACCCTCATATTGGCTTGCATATCGCTGAAAAAATGCCAGTTTATAAAGGCCAGGTATTACAATATCTGTTTTTAAGCAGTCCTACTTTTGGTGATGGTTTGAACCGTTCACTGAATTATCAGCGACTATTAAGCGACGCTACATTAGCGACCTTTGAAATGATTGATGATGAGGCCTCGATCAAGGTTTCTTCTTCAAGTGAAAAGGTTAAAGACTTGCGTCACCTCTCAGAAGCTGTTGCTTTGGGTTTGGTTAAGTTTTTTAGTTATGTCACGGATCAAGATTTTAAGCTTAATCGTGTACATTTTACCCACCAATTAGATGGCGGTATCGAAGAGCATCAGCGTATTTATGGCTGTGAAGTTTTATTTGGTCAGGCCGATAATCGACTGTTCTTTAGTTCGCACTATTTAGATATTCCGTCATTGCATGCTGAGCCTGAACTTCTTCAATTGCACGAGAAGCTTGCCAGCGAGCATGTTGCTAAGCTTGAGCGCCAAGATGTTGTTGCTCGAGTGAATCGAATTATTGGTGAAATCCTTGAGACGGGTCAGGTAAATTTAGAGCAGGTCGCTGCTCGCCTAGATATTAAGCCTCGGACTTTGCGCACTCGATTAGCTGAGGCCAATACCAATTTTAATCAGTTGCTGGCGGAGTATCGTTGTAATCTTGCTAAACGTCTATTGGCCAATACCGATGAAACCATTGATGAGATTGTTTATTTAACCGGTTTCTCTGAGCCTAGTACTTTTTACCGCGCTTTTAAACGTTGGACTGAAGTAACGCCGATTGAGTACCGTAACCAAAAAAATCGCTAGAAAAACAATAGCTTAGAACTCATTGTATACTATATGTAATTATTGGTAAGAAATATCCATTTATTATGTAGTTATTCTCAATACTGTTTTGCTGTATAAGACTGGTTATTTGTTCAAAATAAGACCAAAGTTATTAATACTTAAACAGCAAGATTGGAGAGCAGGCGATGGGGCAACTCGATAAAGCAAGTTTAATTCAACCTTTGGTCGATCATATGGTGACCAGTGAAAAAGATGTTAATGTTTGGCGCAAGGAGTTAGTCAGTACCGGCGCTTTTTCAATGGAACAAGTCATGGCTCTTGATGATGCCAGTCTTACCTTATCTTATCGGACTATGTTAGCAGTCCAGTTTCAGGGCCTTCGTGCAGAGCGCCTCCTTACCGAAATTGAGAAGCACCACGTCGCGTGGACAGTGGATTTAGATGACAGCTTTCAGCAAGGCGCGATTTGTTATTAATGGTTAAGTAATACTCATAGATCTAATTCTACAAGCAGCTCTGGCTGCTTGTTTTGTTTATACCCCTTCTTTTTACTTTCCCTTCTATTTTAAAGTCTTGCTTTAGTCTTCCCTTTGCAAAATAATCTACTGATAAAAAATAAAGGGAGTTTTCCGTGTCTCGTATTTTATTGTGTTGGGAGTTGGGAACAGATTATCAGCATTTATTATCGTTGCAGGCTGTTGCGCGTTTCTACCACAATAAAGGCCATGAAATTTGGGTCGCGGGTCGAGATGCTTCTAAGCTTAAGCGATTATTCGCTGACGTGACGATTAATGTATTAGCTGCACCTTTTGCAGATTCAACTGCTGAGTTAGGGGTGGAAAAGCAAGCGCCGAGAAGTTACGCTGATTTTTTACGTCGCTGTGGCTATCATCATAGTGACTCGTTATCGGGCTTAGTTAATGCTTGGGCCAATTTATTCTCATTTGTAAAACCTGATTTGATCTTGATTGATCATGCACCGACGGCATTGCTTGCAGCTCGTAATATGGCAGTGGCTAAAATATCCGTCGGCTCTGCGTTTTCTGTGCCCGATGATAATCGACCTGCGGGTGTATTTTTTCCTGGGGATTTAGCGAAGCAGGATATCATTCGTTATGAAGAGGACCTGGTTAAAAATATCAATAAGGTATGTATCGAATTTTCTTTGCCGAGGATTAATAATCTTGCAGACTTATTTTCAGATTTAGATTCTTGTATTTTTCAAACCTATTCTGAGTTGGATCATTATGGATATCGAAGTGCTGTTCAGCGTAGGGATACGATTTATGTAGGCAGTTCTGTAGCTGAATTTTCAGAACCGGCCGTTTTTCCTCATTTCAAGGGTCCAAAAATTTATTGTCATATAAAGGGGTCTGTCGAAACGCCTGTATTATTAAAAACTCTACAGGCGATTGAGTGCAGTGCGATCGTTTTGGCCGATGGCATCCCTGAATCAATTATTAATACTCATCGATCTAGGCATATTCTTTATATTAACAAGCCTGTAAATATGCAAGATGTATTAGAGAAGTCGACCTTTGCGATTTTAAATGGCGGCATTAGTTCAGTTTCTTTGTTTATGAAGGCAGGAATACCTGTCGCATTGTTTCCTTTGCATGTTGAGCAGTTCTTGATGGCAAAAAGGGTAGAGGCTTTGAATGCCGGTATTCAATTGAATCTGGCTGATGTCGATTCTGCTTTATTGGGGCTGAAAAAGGTAAACAGTCGACAAAAAAAAGTAGCGGCGGGTTTGTTTCATGAGAAATATGAGCAAGCTAATGCCCATAATGAATTGTTACTGCAGCTTGCCTTGGTTGAGCAGAATTTTCTTTTTGAAAAGCTGAAAAGCTGAAAAGCTGAAAAGCTGAAAAGCTGAAAAGCTATTGGCTTTACTTAAGGGTAGTTATTTGGACGTTATCTCGCGAGGTATTAGGTAATTCGTTCTTTGCCACGCTGTGAATACGCCAGTCGTACCTCCTTCTATCTGTAACCTTTCTGCAGCTCCCTGCTGCAGAAGGGCTTTGAACAAATCACCTAATACCTCACCGCAAATATTTATGTAAATCCAGAGTCTTCCAATAAATAATGTATGACGCCTAATACTTAAACCCAGCAACCCATTCATGAGGAAAACTTTTAATTTTCAGCCGTAAACCCAAGACAAAAAAATAGCGCTAACTCAGTAAAACCAAGTAGCGCTATTTTTTGCAAGAAATTTAACTCTGAGTCAGAATTAAATGCCTTGAGAGCGTAAGTACTCGTCATAAGTACCGTGGAAATCTACGATTTCGTGGTCTTTAATCTCGATGATACGAGTAGCCAAAGAACTCACGAACTCACGGTCGTGAGATACGAAGATCAAAGTACCTTCGAACATTTCAAGCGCCATGTTGATGGATTCGATTGATTCCATATCCATGTGGTTAGTTGGTTCATCTAATAATAATACGTTGTGATTTTGCATCATCAACTTACCAAATAATAAACGACCTTTTTCACCACCAGAGCATACCTTAACGTTTTTCTTAATGTCGTCTTGGTTGAACAGTAAACGACCTAAAGTGCCGCGTACCGCTTGATCATCATGTTCTGGAGTGCGGAACTGAGACATCCAATCAAACATTGGCATGTCTGTTGGGAATTCGTATTCATGATCCTGAGCGTAGTAGCCTAAAGATGCATTCTCAGACCACTTGATAGTACCTTCAGAAGGTTGTATTTCATCTACCAAACACTTCATTAGGGTCGTCTTACCCGCACCGTTAGCACCAATGATGGCTACTTTTTCCCCAGCTGGGATCATGATGTTCGAGTTTTTGAACAGCATTTCAGTTTCGTACGTATGGCCCAACTTTTCAACTTCAAGGGCAGTACGGTGTAGCTTCTTCTCAAATTCAAAACGCATAAATGGATTTTGACGGCTTGAAGGCTTGATGTGGTCCAATTGGATTTTATCCAGCTGCTTCTGGCGTGAAGTTGCTTGCTTCGCTTTAGATGCGTTAGCAGAGAAGCGGCTAACAAACTGCTGTAATTCAGCAATTTGAGTCTTCTTCTTAGCGTTATCTGCTTGCTGGCGTTCGCGGGCTTGGGTTGATGCAATCATGTAGTCATCGTAGTTGCCTGGGAAGATCTTGATATCGCCATAATCGATATCGGCCATGTGAGTACAAACCGAGTTTAAGAAGTGGCGGTCGTGGGAGATGATAACCATGGTGCACTTCATGTCGTCTAGCAGGCTTTCTAACCAGCGAATGGTATTGATGTCCAAGTTGTTGGTTGGTTCATCAAGCAGCAAGATGTCTGGGTTAGAGAACAATGCTTGGGCTAAAAGTACGCGGACTTTTAAACCTGGTGCAACACCTGACATTAATCCCGTATGTAATTCAGAATCAATGCCGGCGCCTAATAGCAATTCACCAGCGCGAGATTCAGCGGTATAGCCGTCCATGTCAGCGAATTCACTCTCAAGTTCAGCGGCGCGCATATATTCTTCTTCGGTAGCTTCAAGATTAGCGTAAATTGCATCTCGCTCTTCTTTGATTGCCCAAAGCTCTTTATTACCCATCATTACCGTATCGATAACGATCTGATCTTCAAAGGCGAACTGGTCTTGGTGTAGCTTACCTAGGCGTTCGTTTGGCGTAATGGATACGTTACCCGCAGATGGCTCAAGGCTACCGTCTAGGATTTTCATAAAAGTTGACTTACCACAACCGTTGGCGCCGATTAGGCCGTAGCGATTGCCATCACCGAATTTAACGGAGATGTTTTCAAACAAAGGCTTGGCGCCAAATTGCATGGTGATATTAGCGGTAGAAATCAATGGACAGACCCTGAAATAACGTACGTGGCTTAAGCGCTGGCTCTATGAGCCTGCGACCTATAAAATTGAGGGCGAATTATACAGACTTTGCTTGAGTACTTAAATGCCTGCTCCTAAAAAACACAGAGATAAAAAAACGGTTGCTAGAAAAGAGGGCGGTAATCACATACGGCAAGTCGAGCCGCTGACGGTTGCTGATGTCGAGTGCCCGCGCTGTCAAAGCCGTTTTCATTGCAATGCGGCCAATATTGAACAGTGTCAGTGTTGGGGTGTCGGTCTGGAATCCCAAGACTTTGCGTATCTACAGCAATTGGGGTTTAGTGCTGAAGAGACCGGATGTTTATGTCGCAACTGTCTGCTTGATATTAAAAAACAGGTGAGAAATTCATCTTGATGATGAAATAATCGAAAGTTATTTTGCTCATTAGAGCGAATTTTGCGAAAATGCCTCAATAGATTATACCCTACTGAATTACTCAGGTTTACTGGTTTAAGGTTTAACCCTCTTAAGCTAGCCTTTTAGTGAGCTCCCAATGTTAACTGTAACCAAAGCCCCAGAACTTTTTTCCTACCCTAGATATTGGGCGGAATGCTACGGCACAGCGCCATTTTTACCTATGTCTCGGGCAGAAATGGATGAACTAGGTTGGGATTCATGCGACATCATTATCGTCTGTGGTGATGCCTATGTAGATCACCCAAGCTTTGGTATGGCGATTATGGGGCGTTTATTGGAGTCTCAGGGTTTCCGTGTTGGGCTTATTTGTCAGCCAGACTGGAATGATCTAGACGCTTTCAAAGCATTGGGTAAGCCGAATCTGTATTTCGCGGTCAGTGCAGGGAACATGGATTCCCTAATTAACAAATATACCGCCGACCTGAAAGTTCGTAACGATGATGCTTATACGCCACATGGTGTATCAGGTAAGCGCCCTGATCGTGCGGTGATTGTCTACAGCCAAAAATGTAAGCAAGCCTATAAAGACGTCCCTCTGATGGTGGGCGGTATTGAAGCCAGTTTGCGCCGTATTGCGCAATATGATTATTGGAGTGATGAAATTCGTCGCTCAGTATTGATTGATTCCGGCGCTGATATTTTATTATACGGAAACGCTGAGCGCGCCATCGTAGAAGTCAGTCATGAGCTTGCATCGGGTAAAACGATGAAGGAGCTACAGCATATTCGCGGTACGGCGGTTGTTCGTAATGCCACGCCTGCTGGATGGACTGAGATCGATTCGACACGTATCGACTGGCCAGGGCGCTTGGATGAAATTCCAAATCCTTATGAAATGAAAGATACCAAGAATCAGACCTGTTCTACTAACAAAGGTGATGAGGAAGGTTCAGAAAGTGGCTTAGAAGAGCATGAGAGCGTCGTTAAAATCGTTCCTATGCCATTGCACCGTAAGTTAGATATTGACCACTCGAAGGCCGTTATTCGCCTGCCTTCGTTTGAAAAAGTACGTGCTGATGCGGCTTTGTACGCTCATGCATCACGTATTCTGCACTTAGAAAGTAATCCGCAAAACGCCCATGCCTTGATTCAAAAGCACGGTGATAAAGAAATTTGGGTGAATCAGCCGCCAATCCCATTAGAGACTGAAGAGATGGATGCGGTCTTTGCTTTGCCGTATCAGCGCATTGCACATCCTTCGTATGGTGATGCCAAAATTCCGGCTTACGACATGATCCGTTTTTCGGTCAATATCATGCGTGGTTGCTTTGGTGGTTGCAGCTTCTGTTCTATTACCGAACACGAAGGCCGTGTGATTCAAAGTCGTAGCCAAGATTCGGTAATTAAAGAAATTGAAGATATTCGCGATCATGCCCCTGGCTTTACTGGTGCGATTTCCGATTTAGGTGGGCCGACGGCCAATATGTATCACCTAAACTGTAAGGATCCGAAAATTCACGCCAGTTGTCGTCGCTTATCCTGTGTATTCCCCAGTATTTGTACCAACCTAGTAACCGATCATTCGCAAACGACATCCTTGTATCGTCGCGCCCGTGCATTGCCGGGTATCAAACGTGTGGCTATTGCTTCGGGCTTGCGTTATGACCTAGCGGTTGAAGACCCAGAGTACGTGCGCGAGCTAGTGACCCATCACGTTGGCGGCTATTTGAAAATTGCCCCTGAGCATACCGAGAAAGATACCCTCGATATGATGATGAAGCCGGGGATGGGAACCTACGATAAATTTAAGAGAATGTTCGATAAATATTCGAAAGAAGCGGGCAAAAAACAGTATCTCATTCCGTATTTCATCGCCGCTCACCCAGGCTGTGAAGATGAGGATATGTTGGGCCTTGCACTATGGCTTAAACGCAATAAATATCGCGTTGATCAGGTGCAAACCTTCTATCCTTCGCCTATGTCGTTAGCGACGGCTATGTATCACTCGGGCCACAATCCATTACAGCGCGTGAGTTACAAGTCGAAGAAGATGAAGGTGCATACCGAGTTAAAATCTCGCCGTGTACAAAAAGCTTTCTTGCGTTATCACGACCCGAAGAGCTGGCCTATGTTGCGTGAAGCGCTAAAAGACATGGGGCGCGAAGATATGATCGGTTCAGGCAAGAATGCCTTGATTCCAAAAGAAGAGCCTGCAGAGCATCGATACGCGCGCCAGCAAAGAAATAAAACCGGAGAAAGTGTTCGTGGCCGCCCAGGTGGTAAAGGCGCAGCAGCTAAACCGCGGTCTAGAACAGGGGCTCAAGCAAAGCCTGGACAACATCAGTCTGGACAGAAGCCTGAAGGCAGTCGTCCTGCTGGAGTCCGTCCTTCCGGAAAGGCATTTGGCAAGCCGGGCTCTAAACCTGGGGTTAAGTCCTTAGGTAAGAAGCCAGGTAAGAAACTGCAGAAATCCGTGGCTGAGAAGGCCGGAGTGAAGCAGGAAGGTGCTAAGAAATCAGGCAAACCAACGTTTAAGAAGCGCAAGTAGAGGCAAGGAAGAAATATGTCACACCCTTATGCACCCGAGCATACTGTAGAAGAAACTTTAGCGAGTTTTGCTAAGCCAGCTTCTCACCACTCGCCGCGTATCTTGATGTTGTACGGATCTTTACGCGCAGAGTCCTATAGCAGAAAGTTAACACTAGAAGCTGCCGCGATTTTAGAGAGCTTTGGCGCTGAAGTGAAAATCTTTGATCCTAGCGAATTGCCAATGTTTGATCGTGAAAGTTACGATCATCCTAAAGTAAAAGAACTACATGAATTAGCGCTGTGGTCTGAAGGCATGGTGTGGTCAAGCCCAGAACTGCACGGCACCATTACTTCGGTGATTAAAAATCAGATTGATTGGATTCCGTTAAGTTTAGGCAGTGTACGTCCGACTCAGGCGCGTACGCTTGCTGTTATGCAGGTAAGTGGTGGTTCGCAGTCCTTCAATGCGGTGAATAGCTTACGTGTACTGGGTCGTTGGATGCGTATGCTGACGATTCCTAATCAATCTTCTGTAGCCATGGCCTGGAAAGAATTCAACGATGATGGTTCGATGAAGGATTCGTCTTATCGAGATCGAGTTGTCGATGTAATGGAAGAATTATTTCGTTTTACTCTGTTAACTCGAGATCATGCAGAGTTTTTGACTCATCGCTACTCAGAAAATAAAGAAGAATATGCAGAGAGGGCGGGGAACGTATCCGCAGCTTCCGGGGCCGAAGGGCTCTAGTAATAGTTAACTATTTAATGAGTGAAAAGAACAAAGCCCGCAGTCGCGGGCTTTTTTATTTATTATTAATATTTTTTCGCCGGAGGGATATCATTCATCTGGCGAAGAAACTCTAAGTCACGCTTGAGTTGGTCACAACGCTCTCTCGGGGTTAAATCTTCTGGCCATTCATCGGGGCCCTCGTCAACGGGTGTAATTACATTACCAATCAGCTGAGAGAATGCTTGCGTACCATTACTTTTCTTGTGTGCTTTACGAGCATGGAAGTCAATATGAATGACGTTTGAGTCCTGCTTGTTACTCATTGCCGTACCTTTTTATATAACAACTGTTTTATACAATTCATATATCAAAAACCGTACCAAATTTGATTGGGGCTTAAAACCGCATGAATAAAGGCGTATTGATACTATAGAGGTTTGCTAGAGTATTGATTGTTAAAGGAATTAGGTATTTTGTGACAAATATTGTCAGTTTGATACGGTTTGCAATAATCTGTTTCAAATCATTCCTTCTTGTAAGGCAATTGCCATTGCAGTCCCTAGCTCTTCAGCTTGGCGGATAAAGTCTGTATCCCATTGACCTCGGCAGATAATAGGCTCTTGAACCCAGCGCCACCTTAAACCGGTTGTTATGGTTTCTAAAGCGCGTTTTGTACCAGTGCCATCACTGCCTGCGCGAATGAGTGCGCAAACCGGTAGGCCCTGTTTTTCCTCTAGGCAGGGATAGTATGTCCGATCAAAAAAGTCTTTCATGCCACCGCTCATATAACCTAGGTTTTCAGGGGTCATTAATATGATGGCATCCGCGGCTATTACGTCCGAGGCATTAGCATCTAAGGCGGGTATGTGTTTTACCAATAAAGGTTGGTTGGGTGAGGTAGCAGAAGACGCTGCATGATGAAGCTCTTGGGCTAATCTTTGGGTGTTTTTTGAGGGGGCGTGGCTAACGATGAGTAAATTTTTTGCTACTTGGGTCATTCGATATACGGCCTTTTTTATCGTGAATATAAAGAACCTATGTTCTATTTATAGAAAAATTTTGTCAAAGTACGTCAGTTAGGCTAAATTATCCCACATCAAAAATTGTAACATCAGATTAATCTAATTAACGAGTAGGGCACAGATGAATATGGAGATTCAGGCAGCGTTAGATGCTGCCGATGAGACCGATGCATTTTTACAAATTACAGATGTCGTTTTTGATCGACAGGCTGATGTGGGATACCAATCCCTAACCGATGCAGAAAAGACGATTTTTTGTATTGATAGTCTCAGTCGTGAGATGGAAAACGGTGGTTTCGGCCAACTCTTTCATCACGATGCCGGCGCTATCTTTTTGGATATGTTGGCCTCGCTTGAGAAAATCCGAGCAAAAAGATCACATGCTGTTGTTCAGCAAATAGCTAACTATTTCCCTGATGGAATAGTGCCTGATGATGAAGAAAAGCGCATAGATACCTTCGATCAGCTGGCCAGTGAGTTAGTGGATGAAATTGCTGAGTGTGATGAGAGGTTTCATGATGCCGGTGAGAATTTAATTGAGTTAACACTTAAATTTGTTGCGAAAAATCTAGCTGGATTCCGATAATGACACATTAGGCCGAATAAAAACCTGTAGAATGTTTTAAATCGGCCTAAATAGACCTAAAGTGCTTGCAATTAAGCCTTATGATCAATATAAAAGATGCACATTCTTACCTACCTTAATAAAAAATATAAAAGGACCTTCCATGTTACGTATAGCGATGACTTTATTCGTTTGTTTGGCTATTGCGCCATTCACTCAAGCAAAAATGATCAATGACGTTGATATTGCAGATAGCATTCAAGTCGCAGATCAATCCTTGGCCCTTAATGGCGCCGGTATTCGTTCTAAGTTTTTCTTAAATTTGTATGTTGGGGCTTTATACCTTAACCAAAAAAGCACCGATGCAGATGCATTAATCGGTGCTGATGAAGCGATGACTATTCGTTTATACATTACTTCTTCTCTGATTGACGGTGAAAAAATGAGTGAAGCAACTCTGGATGGCTTTGTTAAGTCAACTGGTGGCAATTTAACGCCAATTCAATCGGAAGTTGAATTGTTAATTGGTGCTTTCCGTGATGCAGTAGCCGATAAAGATGTTTTTGACTTACAGTACCTACCTGGTCAAGGTGTTAGCGTAATCCGTAACGGTGAAGTGAAAGTTGTAGTGCCGGGTCTATCGTTCAAAAAAGCATTGTTTGGTATTTGGTTGTCTGACGATCCTGTGCAGGACGACTTAAAAGAAGATATGTTGGGTGAAGCTTAATACCTTGCTAACCGTGTAGAAAAGCCGCTTATGCGGCTTTTTTTTTACTTATAATAAAAATAAAAAAGATAGGAAATATCATGGGGTTATTACGAGTAGGGTTCGGTGTATGTCTGTCACTGGCTTTTTTCACTGCCAAAGCCAGTGTTTCAGAAGGGCAGCAAGCTTTACGAACGACAGCAATGAATACATCCGTTGCAATCGAGCAGCGTATCGAGGCGATCAAACAGCTTTATCCTGAGCAATGGAAAAATAAAGCATTATCGAAGCGCCGTATCTGTATCTGGGACATCGCTGGACGCTCAGGGCCAATTTTTACCGCGGCTCAAGACCAGAAAACAGAGCTCATGAATTTGGGCATTCAAGTGGACATGGAGGCCTATACCAGTGAATCCATATTAGCGGAAGAGTTAAAAGCAGGCCGCTGTGATGCTGCGTTTATGACAGGGATGAAAGCCCGAACATTTAATAAATTCAGTGGCACAATCGACTCCGTTGGTGCTTTGCCAACGATCAAGCACATGAAACTCTTACTACGCGTACTGACTAATCCCAAAATGGCGAGTAAGTTTGAAACCGAGCGTTATACCATATTAGGTATTGCACCCGCTGGTGCCGCTTATATCTTTGTTAATGATCGAAAGATTAACTCGTTAACGAAGGCCGCGGGTAAGCGAATTGCGGTTTTAGATTATGATTCTACGCAAGCAAAGATGGTATTAAAACTGGGGGCTACGCCAGTACCCTCTAGTCTAGTTGGTGCGCCGAATAAGTTTAATAACGGCGCTGTTGATGTACTTCCTGCGCCATTGGTAGCGTATTCCTTTATGGAGTTGTATCGAGGTATGGAACCGGATGGCGGCATCATCAATTATCCGTTCTCACAGGCCAGTATGCAGATGGTAGCGCTAAAGGATAAGTTTCCTACGGAAGTGGCTCAGTTAATTAGAGAAGGCTTTCAAAAGGGCTTTGATCGAATTATCAATCAATTAAATCTACAAACGGGTGAAATACCTGAGCATTGGTGGATTGAGATTCCTGATAAAGAAAAACAAGATTATGAAGTGATGATGCAGCAGGCCAGAATCGAGTTAAGAGATGCTGACTATTATGACGCAGGCATGTTGACCATTCAGCGCAAAGTACGCTGTAAGCTTGATCGTGCAAGGTTTGAGTGCCCTAATCCGGTAGAATAGCAGTATTAAATAATTTTGTTTATTTGTTAAAGCACTGGATTGAATGGCCGATATAGCCTATAGCGCAATTCAATCCGGTGACTGCTATGCATTTCAATCCTAACCTTATTAATGTTCAGCCTAATCAATACCAGGGTAATTCGGCCAATGCTCATGATCAGCAGGCTGCCCGTCATGAAGCAAAATCATCCGATGTATTAAATGAAAACGTCAAGCGTGGTGTTGGTCAGGCAACGGGGGTCTCTACTTCAGGATTACAGCTAGGAGACAAAAAAGATGCTCAAGAAGTCGCAACGACTATGCTTAATCACGTACAGAAAGGTCTGGACCAATTACGCGCTCAGGGTGCCGACGAATCTCGTATTCAGCAACGCTTAAATGCCGCAAAAGAAGGTATTGCTAAGGGTTATGATCAAGCGGAACAGCAGCTAAAAGATATGGGGTTGCTGGATGATGAACTAAAAGCTGAAATTGACCAAGGTCGAGAATTAATTGGTGTCGGCTTAGATCAGCTAGCATTAGGGGTCGATGATGGTTCTGAGCAGAAAGTAAGCACTACAATGCCTGCGTTTAATGGTTCAAGCCGTTATTCAAGCCAAGCCAGTCAGCAAAACTCTATGTCGCTAGAATTAATGACTAAAGATGGTGATAAGATTTCTCTGAGTTTTATGCAATCCTCTTCTTCTTTTTCATATGGTGCCCAAGAGGGTCATCAGTTGATTACTGCCGCAGGTTTTGAGCAGGGAATGGAATGGCAGATGGATGTCCTGGGCAGCTTGGACGAAGGTGAGCAAGAGGCGCTAGGCAATTTATTGAAAGATGTCGAAAAACTCAGTAATAGCTTCTTCAGTGGTGATTTAGGCGGGGCATTAGAGCAAGCAATGCAATTGGGCTTTGATGGTAATGAATTAGCTTCAATGAGTCTGAATTTACGCCAAGAATCCTTTAGCTCTGTGAGTCGTGCGTACAATTCTGTGCAACCTAAGCTTCCGACACCAGAGTTAGAAAATCTATCTTCTTCATTGCTGGGCTATAACGACGATTATTTATCTGCAATGGAACAAGCAAAATCGTTTGAAGATCCTCAAAAATTGCTCAACGACTTAGTTGATCAGTTATTTCCTGATGATCATCTAAAAGATATTTTTCAGGCTTATAATCAAGGTTTGTCGAATGCGGTGGATGTTCGTGAAGATATGATGTCGAACTTACTGACTTAATATCCTTATTGGAAATCCACTTTAACCACTTTATACTCGCGTCTTTGTTATCAATACGGAAAGAGTATAATTCTTGGCGATTCTATTATTATCAACTGAAGCATGCCACTTATGTGAGTTAGCTCAAGGTGTCCTTCAGCAAGTATTCTCAAGGCAAGATATTCTGGCATTAGCCCAGCAAGCGAGCTTTGAAATCTACGAACAAGACATCATTGATCAACCAAGCTGGCTTGATCAATATGGTGAAAAAATCCCTGTCTTATTAGACGACGTTTCAGGCTTAGTGCTAGAGTGGCCTTTTGATGCAGAAATGGCTGGTCAGTGGTTTGAAAAAGTCGCTGCATCTGCTGGCTGCAATGCTCCTTAAGTTCTACTATTAGTAATAATCGTTTTACCCCTTATTTATAATTTCAAAGGAAGGCTCATGTTATCTTTAAAAGTGCTTTTGACCGGGTTAATCCTGTCAATTCTTGTTGGTTGCTCATCAGCACCGCAATCTTCTACCGGCCAAGCGGTGTATTACGCACTGCAAACCGATGTGCAGCTAAGACTTTGGGTTGATCACTGCAAAGATATGAATGGCAAGGTTAAGCAAGCGGCGTGGCAGGCTAAGAAAAACTGGTGGCGTCGTAACGGAGCTTTTGTTGAAGGTGCTGATTACGGTTTAACCCGTGAAATTATGCTAGTCTCTGGGGATCGTGATGTAACCGGTGCGAATATTGCGCTAGGTCTAACAACACAAGTTGTTGAGGATGCGGTAGCTGAAATGCAAGGAATCTTGGCTGAGAGTGGTGATCGGCAAAAGCTATGTTTAAATATGCTGTCTAAGTTCAATGATGGTGATTATGATCTTCGTGATAATAATCAGTTTTATCCAACGCTGGTTGATCTGCAGCGTCGATCTCAGCGCAACGGGAAATCACTAGAAGAGAAAGCGGCGGCGGTAGCGGTTAAAAATCAGCGTAAGTTTGGTCGTTCATTATATGTTGTAGAAAAGCTAGCGAAGCGTTCAGGTTGCCCTGGTGCTAAAGTGAAAGCGATAAAAGCGGATTGGCCTAACGAAGTGTATGACGTTCAATGCCCAGATAAAAGCTACATACTGGTACGATGCGAGTGGGGCAACTGTTTGCTGAGTGAATAATTGATCGAATAAACATAGATATAAAAAACGCCGCTTTGATATGATCAAGGCGGCGTTTTTTTTTGCTAAATTAACAAACGCTTATTTAGACCACACACCTTCAGGGATTAAGCCTTCTAGTTGAGTTATCTTCTTATCGCGATCATCACTATTGTCTGCAGTGATCGTCACATGACCCAGTTTACGAGCAGGGCGTGCTTCTTTGCCATAACTGTGTACATGAGTATCTGACATCCCGTTAGCTGCTTCTGTCGGCGTTTCATCGCTAATGACATTGATCATGGCAACAGCCGGGTAGAGCGAATCCGTTGCGGTAATTTCCTGGCCGGTAACCGCAAGCATGTGATTTCGGAATTGGCTGGTTTTAGCGCCTTCAATCGACCAGTGGCCTGAGTTATGTACTCGAGGAGCGACTTCGTTAGCGATTAAGTTATCTTCTGTTTCAAATAACTCTAATGTAATGGTGCCGACATAGTCTAAGCTGTTGGCAATTTGTTCAATGTAGCGCTCAGCAATGGCTTGTTTCTCTTTGCTAAAGCCATGCGCAGGATACAATGAATAACGTAAAATACCTTCGTGATGGATATTTTCGGTCATTGGCCAGACGTTGATTTCACCCGTTTCACTGCGACATCCGATAACGGATATTTCACGGATAAAGGGCACAAATGCTTCGGCAATTAATTCGCGATTACCAATTTCCGCCCAAGCTGCTGTTGCATCAGATGGTTGGCGTAATACAAATTGGCCTTTACCATCATAACCTTCGGTAGTGGTTTTCATTATAATTGGTAGACCAAGCTTAGTCACGGCATCGTGAATATCCGCTAAGCAATTGACTGCATGAAATTCTGCAGTTGCGATGCCAGCCGCACGCAGTGCATTTTTCTCGGTTAAGCGATTTTGGAATGTTTTAAGCGCAGTTAAGCTTGGGTAAACTTTACTTTCAACGCTTTCCATCTGAATAACGATATGCGCTGGAATATTTTCAGTCTCATAAGAGATGCGATCATTAGCATTTAAAAACTGTTGTAAACTGGTTTCATCATAGGCGCGCAAATCATATAGATTTACCGTCAGATTGGTTTGCTCAGCAATGCTAGTTGCTAACATTTGACCCAGTTGACCGTTACCTAAAATACCGAGAGTCTTTACTTCTGGCTTTTCAATAGCAGGATTCATTAAGCTTCTACTCGTGGATCAGGTTGGCTTAAAACCGTTTCGGTTTGATTTTTTTGGAACTGGCTAATACGTTCAGATAACGCATTATCACTGGTCGCAAGAATCTGTGCAGCCAATAGTCCTGAATTCTTCGCACCTGCATCACCAATAGCCAATGTACCAACGGCAACACCACCAGGCATTTGGGCGATGGATAATAGCGAATCGATGCCATTTAAGGCGCGTGATTTTACTGGCACACCTAATACTGGTAATACCGTTTGAGAAGCGCACATACCCGGAAGGTGAGCGGCGCCACCAGCACCACCAATAATGACCTTCAGTCCACGGCCTTGAGCATTTTTTGCATAATCGAACAATAAATCGGGAGTTCGGTGAGCAGAAACTACATTTACTTCATAAGGTACTTCCAACAAATCGAGCATGTCGGCTGCATGCTTCATGGTTGGCCAGTCACTTTTAGAGCCCATAATGATTCCAACGAGCGCTGTCATAGT